>UMHU01015017.1_pt1 | contig 28045 bp, 25 predicted proteins | sample 1965591 | NCBI WGS metagenome assembly UMHU01 (sample SAMEA4836101, study PRJEB28245) | human gut metagenome | biome: gut microbiome; material: fecal sample | place: Denmark | collected 2008
ATTAAGGCTTCGACAGCCGACTGGGCAGAAATATTACCTATGAGTCCGGCCGAGAAAAATAAGGCGCAGATTTTTTTTGTTATTTTGTTCATAATCGTTTGCTTGAAAAGATTCTACTTATCTTCGGCTACGGCTTCCGCCACCGCTGCTTCCGCGACTTCCGCTACTCATACTGCCCCGAGAACCGCTTCCGCCACTGCTTATGCTGCTGCCGCGGGAGGAACTGTTGTTGTAATTCGGGGTATAGGTTTGGTTGTAGTTGCGTTGACGTTCGATTTGTCGTGTCGTACTCTGTCTTTGGGACGACCGGGAGGTATTCCCGTTGCGAACGCGTTGGCCTTGCGAGTTGATGATGACTCGGTTATCATTGGAGCCGGAGGGTCTTACAATCGTTGAGCCTCTGTTGGGACGTCGGGAACTCCACCCGCCCGGACTGTAAGACGGCCGATTTTGGGGATTAGGTCGATAATCGGGGTGGTGCGGCGGACGATGTCCCGGCCCGTAATGAGGAGGATAGTAGTGGTGGTGATGCGGATAACCCCAACTCCATCCAAAGCCATAATATGGGTAGCCCCAGCCCCAATAGAAAGAATTCCATCGCCAGGAAGGCCCCCAATAACTATAAGGGGCCCATGTATAATCCCAATACCACGGATTGGTCCAAGTCGGGGTAACGAAAGCGTATGTCCCGTCGATATATACGTTCCAGTCGAAAGAGTTTAGGAAATATATATCGTTGTAAGCCGGGTCAGAGATATGTACCGTAAACCGGGGATTGTGGAATTTGCGTATCCGCTCGGCATATTCGAGGTCGCTTTGCGTCCCGTAAAATCCGTTCAGATAGTAACCGTCCTCCTCGTCGGCCATGTAAATGGTGTCGGGTGTGTCGGTATAAATCGGTTCTGCCTCGGTTTCGTAACGCCGGTTATACGCATCGATGTCCCAAATGCTGTCGGGTACATAAGTTTCTTCATGTGCTTCGACCTGTTTTCGAGGAGACTTGGTTTGTTCTTTTTTCGCTTGTTCTTCCTGTTTCTTCTTTATCTCTTCTCTTGTGCTGGGACGTATGTACAAGTCGTCCCAGTATTGGGCCGTCGTTGCGTCGGGTAGAACGGAAAGAAAGAAGATAAGCAATAGTATGTTGCGGAAATTTTTCATAATGAGGCCTCCTTTCCTTTTTAGAATTTGGGCGTTTCTTTTTTGGACAGAAAATTCACAGTAAAGTTTAATATGTCAAGAACAAAGATAGATGATAAAGAGTGAAAATCTGTCGAAGAATAGTGAATAAAAACGAAAAACGCCGGCTTCCTCCGGCGTTTTTCGTTTTTTTAGGAGAATAATCTGCTTATTTTTCTCTCTTATAAGGTTTCAGGTCTGCAGCAAATGTAATCAAGGTCATACCCCAATAGATAAATACAAACGCGCATACATATACGATCGCTATTGTTGCCATGAGAGGAGCGAAGAAGAAAAATATAGAAGCTATCAGCAATAAAATGCCATTGAGAAGATAAAGCCACCGGCCTTTATACGCTTTTGCCAACATGACTCCGGCAACAATATTTTTTATGGCACGGTACAAGAGGATAAACGCAAAGAAGTAGGGTAGTACGATTTCGCTTAGAACCAGATTGCTGATAAGCAAGAAACCTATCAGTATGTCTAAAATGCCACCGGCGAGCCACCAGCCCCAACCCTGTTCCCTGCGGTTGATGTCGCTCGCTATGATAAGTTGCAAGATTCCGAGTATGATCAGGAACCAGCCCAGTAATAACGATATGACCGAATAGCCGATGTCCGGCCTTGCAACCAGCCATATTCCACAAGGAATCAGTAAGATTCCAACTAATAGGACAGCCCACCAATAGCGGCTTTTCCCCCAAAAAGAAATTGTTGTTATTTCCATAATTATTCGTTTGTTAAGATGTTTGTATTTACATTGCAAACAATCTGTTCGCAGGAAAGTTCGATTTCGATTTGGGCTGTTTTTTTGAGGGATCGGATTACAGAATGTGAATCATGACGGTTGTATCGGATTCAAAGCAGATATTAACAATTATTTCCGACGTCGGGATTTGGATATTTCGTGCGGATATTGTTATTTTGTTTCAAAATGAAATTTAACCCAAATACTTTTCCATGAAAAACTTTAATTGGATTGTCGTTGCAGCCCTTTCGTTAGGAGTAGTTGCTACGGATTTAAGTGCACAAGATCCCCGTGAGCGGAATTATTATTATGAAATATTGAATCCCTCGCATGAGCCGAAATCTCCTGTAAACGGCTTTGCCGGGACTCGTGTGAGCGAAGTTCTCGATCGGGGATTGGTCGCTTTGCTGGGAAAAGAGAAAGGCGAGATTTACCTCAGTTGGCGATTGTTGCAAAACGATGCGCCCGATGTTGCGTTTGATGTATATCGGGAAGTCGACGGTAAAAGTAAGAAGTTGAATCGTAAGCCGTTGAAAACCACGACCGATTTTGTCGACAAATCGCCAGTTTCCGGAAATGCGCGTTATAGAGTGGTAGCACTCGACCGTAAAGGAAAAGAACTGAGTAAATCGGATTTTGTAACCATCGCTCCCGAAACGGCTGTGAATTATCGTTCGATAAAACTCAATCGCGATACAAGAGCCGGGAAGGTTGCGGTAGCCGACCTCAATGGTGATGGCAAGTACGATTATATCGTGCGCACGCCGGCCAGCAATGTCGATCCCGGAATGCCGGGCGATCTTACGGGAAAAACTTATCAGATAGAGGCCTATCTGAGCGATGGAACTTTTTTGTGGTCCAAAGATTTGGGGCAAGGAATCGAGCCGGGTATATGGTACTCCCCGTATGTGGTGTATGATTTCAATGGCGATGGTAAAGCCGAAGTCGCTTTGAAGACGGCTCCCGATAATGTGCAAAGAGACGCTAAGGGACGGGTCGACACGGGTGATGAATACCTCTCTGTGCTCGATGGTATGACCGGAGAAGAAATAGATAGGGTAGACTGGCCCGAACGGAATTTTCGTTATGGAAATCTGGTACGTCGCAATCGTAATCAGATAGGAATGGCTTTTCTCGACGGTAAAACTCCTTACATACTTGCTTGTCGCGGTACGTATAAATTGATGGTGGTCGATGCTTGGCAGTTGAACGGTACAAAGCTCGAGCGGGCATGGCGTTGGGACGGCGATGAGGAAAATCCGGTTGTGCGTAGTATGGGTTCTCACAATATGGTGTGCGGTGATGTTGATGGCGACGGACGCGATGAGATTCTGCTGGGTTCGTGCATGCTCGATGATAACGGTACGCTTTTATGGTCTGTCGGTTTGGGGCACCCCGATAAAGTATATCTTACGGATATCGATCCCGACCGTCCCGGAATGGAAGTCTTCCTGTGTCTCGAACCGTGGCACGATAACGGTCGGGGTGTTTGTATGGTCGATGCCAAAACCGGTGAACAGATATGGAATATAGGACATAAAACGTTCCACGTGGGAGACGGTATGGTTACCGACATAGATCCTACTCATCCGGGACTCGAATGCTTTGCACGGGAAGATAAGAAGGGTGGTAGCACCGATAAATATTTGTTGGCTGCCGATGGTACTTATTTAAGTAAAAACGAGGGTGTACCTCCTTGTCGTAACTGGGCTTGGTGGGACGCCGACTTGTTGAGAGAGACTTTTGCCGGAGACGATAATCGTTGGGGTGCTGGTTCTTCTTCTCGCGGTCGTTCTCAAAGTATTGTAAAATGGAAAGGCGATACTTTGACCGAGGGTATCGAAGGTGATATTCTGATGATTGCCGATTTGTATGGCGATTGGCGGGAAGAAATTGTTACCGCTTTGCCGGGAGAGATACGCATCTATACGACGAATATTCCGGCTCGCGACCGTCGTGTTACACTCATGCAAGATGCTCTTTACCGCAATTATATAGCTCACCGTTCTATGGGATATCCGCAGGCTCCGGTTCCCTCATTTTATTTGGGCGAATAAGAACCTGTTTCGCCGGTAAATAAAGGGGCTATACCTTGTGGTACAGTCCCTTTATTTATAATCGATTCGATAGAGATTTATTTTACGCGGGAAAGCAACAGCGAGAAATAGAATCCGTTGATTTTGTAATACTTAAATATATAGATCTCCTTATTGGGGATTTTCCCTGTTATGGCTCTTGGGTATAAACTTCTTTTTTTAATTGTTTTATTTCTTCCGTGTGTACATCAAATACGGCTTTATCGAGAATGTCGACAGATGTTGTTCCTTCCAAATCTTCCCAACCATTCCAATCCCATAACTTCCCTTTTATGACTATGGCTCCTATGTCTTCATGAACGACAAACGAATCGATTAAAACAAGATGATAATCCCTGATGTACCGTTCCCAAATGCCTTGTTTCTTGTAGAGCGAACTGACAGGTGGATCTATCCAGCCGTGATACCCCTCCCGCATGATATAATTTCCTTGTTCGCAATACTTCTTATAAGGAAACAATATGGATCGAAAGGTGGGAAATAATAGCATATATATTAGAAGTATGATACTTCCTATCCACCAAACAATACCATATGTTTTCAGTCCTATGCTTTGCCATTTGCCTTTTTTCCCAGTGAAAGGTAAAATGAGTGCGGATAATAAGGTAAGCCATACGATTGCATAACCCGAGTTCCAGCGTAAATGGTCTTGAAAAGGCGTGAGGAAAAGTAGCCATATACATAATGCTAAACCTATAAAATGAATGGCTAAGATTAGTCTTTTAACTCTTTTATTTCTCAAATTAAATTCTATTTTCACTTTTTGGAATAATGATAAGATGTTGTTTGCGGTCGATTTTATACAATCGGAAAAATTAGAAACGAAAATATGCCGCTATTTTTTAGTGGCATATTTTCGTTATTTATAGGAGAACATTTATTTTATTTTGATTCGCTCTATGGATTGGTTTTTCTTTGCATCGAGCGGAGTCACTTGGTATTTTACTTTTCCGAAGTCGGTGGTTTTCAAGTCGATGCAACGTATCGTGCTATTGTACATCGTGCGGTAGTAAATGATACGGTTGCTGATATCGGTCGCCGATGTCCATTGGGTTGCACTGGGTATATCGGGTACGCTTTCTCCGGGAGCAAATTCGATACCGATAGGAATATCGAAGTTATTGAGGATATGGAAACTTTGTATGACGGCATCGAACGGTGTCTCTTGTTGCTGTGTCGAGCATTGGTAGAATGCTGCTCTTACAAAGCGTGAGGGCGGTGTTATGTCTCCGGGAATGCCGTGCAGTCCGCTGCCTGCCCCGAAAGTAGCCAATCGTATGTTACCTAATCGGGAAGTATCCACTGTACCGGAAGATAAATTCACGTAATTGTTCAAGTTGACCATTTGCCAGTTGAAATCGGGAGAGTTGGTCAGTACCCCCAGTTTGTTTTCATAAAAGCGGGGTTTCCCCTCGATAAATTCCAAAACAACTTGGCGGCCTGTGGCATCGGCAATCCTCCAATGTACGGTCGAAGCTCGGGGATCGACAGCAATGACCCGGATCTTTTTTATGGCGTTTTGTACGTCTTCGATGCGTTCGAAGTTCCCGAGTATCCATGATACGAGTTGTATATCGGCGACACTGCTTGCCTTTTGTGCCGGATCATAGGTCTCATATTGGCCGTAATGGGGAAAATAAAAAAGCCCGGCCGACAGTCCGGCCTCGTTTATTCCTTCTGCGACGATTTCATCTTGTTCCACAGCCATGCCCACATAACCATATTGGGCCGTAAACACGAGCCCGTTTTTCTTTCCGTCCGGTAGCAACGATTGTTGTACATAGCCTCGGGGCACGATGACATAGCGGCTGTTGAGGTCGCTGCCGCCCCATTCTATGGTGCGGGCTACGACGGTAGACCCGTCGCGGCTTTTAAGAGTAATACCCGTACAAGCCTCGGACGTATAAGGGCGCAGGGAAAATAGACATACGACCAGTAGGGTAAGTAATTTATAGTTTGTCATATTATGTAGGTTAGAGTTTGAACGGGATGCTTTTTTATATCATTAACCGATAAACATGTGCGAATGTTTACGGTTCGATCCAGTCTCCGTTCTTTTTAATAAGTTCGATGAGATGTTGTACGGCCTCATTTTCGGGTATGTTTTTTTCTATGCAGGTTTTACCTTTGTATAGACTGATGCGGTTGCGTCCTGCTCCTACGTAACCATAGTCGGCGTCGGCCATCTCTCCCGGTCCGTTGACGATGCAGCCCATAATTCCTATCTTCAACGTTTTGAGGTGAGATGTTGCCGCTTTGACACGGGCGATGGTTTGTGTCAGGTCAAAGAGTGTGCGGCCGCAACCGGGACAAGAGATGTATTCGGTTTTACTTGTGCGTTGGCGGGCTGCCTGCAAGATGCCATACATACAAGCCAAAATTTTCTCGGCCGGGATATTTCCGGTGTTGCGTAACCAGATTCCGTCGGCGAACCCGTCGAGCAATAAAGCTCCGAAGTCGGCTGCCGCTTTCAATTGCAAATCTTCGAGCGTATTTTCGGTGTAAGTCAGTTGCACGACAACCGGAACGGTGCATTTCCGGCGGAGCAGTGCATGGAAAAAAGCCCGGCATTCCCCTACGGGATTGATGTGTCGCGAAGTCAGTATAACTACGATTCCCGATATGTTTTCGATTGTATCCCAGATTCTTTCGTTCAGTACGGGATAGGATAGTTGCAAAAATTTTATCTCTGCATCGGAGGCCTCCAGCTGTTGTAATCCGTTCGCGGTAAAGAGCGGTGATACCGTTTGCCGGGAGGTCTCTTCGCCCGGGTAGGAAATGATTTCGTTGTTTTTTTCTATATATAGAAAGTCGGGCTGCAAATTTCCGTCGGAAACGTCGGAAAGATGGTCGGAGATAATGACGGGTACTTTTCCTCCGCCTATGTTATGTACGGCTTTGCTGCTTCTCCTTTCCATATGCAGAAAGTCGTATGCATCGGCCTTTACGCCGTTGATGTGTGGGTGCTGCGCCCGGGCGGTAATATAATCGACCAATTTACGGGCGACGGGTATTTCGGCTTCGGGGGCTTCACTCAATGAAACCCGTATGGTATCGCCAATACCGTCGGCTAATAATGTCCCTATTCCTACGGCCGATTTTATACGCCCGTCTTCTCCTTCTCCGGCTTCGGTTACGCCCAAGTGCAAAGGGTAGTGCATGTTTCCTTTCTCCAATGCGGCCAGAAGCAGTCGTACCGATTTCACCAAGACGACCGTGTTGGAGGCTTTGATAGAGATGACGACATCGGTGAAATTTTCGTCCCGGCATACCCGTAGGAATTCCATACAGGATTCTACGATACCCTCCGGGGTATCTCCGTAACGGCTCATGATGCGGTCCGATAGCGACCCGTGATTCACTCCGATGCGTATCGCCGTGTGATGTTTTCTGCATATTTCCAGTAATTGGATAAGTCGGTTACGCAACCGTTGCAGTTCGGCGGCATATTCTTCATCGGTATAATCGATGTGTTTGAAGGTACGTGCGCTATCAACGAAATTACCGGGGTTGATACGTACCTTTTCGACGATGCCGGCGGCTATATCGGCGACATGTGGATTGAAGTGTATATCGGCAACCAGCGGAGTATGGTATCCCCTGCGGTGCAACTCATCTTCGATGCAGGCAAGGTTCTCTGCCTCTCGTGTACCCTGTGCCGTGAGTCTTACGTAATCGGCACCTGCGTCGATGATGCGTATACATTGTTCCACACACGGTTCGGTTTCGTGAGTGTGTGTATTGGTCATCGATTGTATGCGTATGGGGTTGCTCCCTCCTAAGGGAGTATTCCCGATGTGCACTTCGGTTGTGTAGCGGCGATGGTAATTGAAAAGATCCATAGCACAAATATAAAAACGATTGCCGCCTCGGGGGATGGCCGAAGAAACGCCATATCCCGGAACCGGCAATCGAGGGTTCTGAATTAATTGGTTTTGAATGCGTATTTTACTTGGGCGAGTTTTTCATTGGCATCGACGATTTTCTTAGCCAGTCCTTTTTTGTAATTTTTCAATTTCCCGGCAAGTTGTTCGTCTCCGAGAGAAAGCATTTGCACAGCCAGAATAGCGGCATTGAGAGCACCGTTGATACCTACCGTCGCAACCGGTATTCCCGGAGGCATCTGTACAATGGCGAGAAGAGCGTCCATACCGTCGAGCGTCGAATTGATGGGGACTCCGATGACGGGCAGTGGGGTCGATGCTGCGATGACACCCGGTAAGTGGGCAGCCATACCGGCAGCAGCAATAATTACTTTGATTCCGCGAGCTTCGGCGTTTTTAGCGAATGTTTCCACTTCTTCGGGTGTGCGATGCGCCGATAAAGCATTCATTTCGAAAGGAATTTCGAAATCATTCAGCAGTTGAGCGGCTTTTTCCATAATAGGCAGGTCGGAAGTGCTGCCCATGATAATGCTTACGATAGGATTCATATTGTGTGTTTATGTAAATGAAAATAAATTATATCGGAAAACTTGGGTTACGAGAAGAACGCAGATGAGACCGCATATCCAGCCGGTCAAGATTTGGGCGAATGTATTTCGGTCGAGCAGTTGGCGGGCAGTGCCCATCACTCCCGTAATGACTATCAGAGCGATAAGCAAGCCTATGGGTATAGGGGAATATACGAGAGACATCATGACAACCAGTCCCATTAACGCACCCAGACCGCTCATAAAGAAACTGATGCGCCAGCCCGATATATTGATAATCCATGTAAGAGCCGAAGACAATGCTGCACCGGCCAAGTAGCCTTGTGTCCAGTACGGCAGATTGAGTTTGTGCAAGTATATGGTGGCAAAGATAAGGAATACGGTGTACAACAAGATTTCGGTAAGCCGTACATACGGTTTCTTTTCACTTTTGTTCAGATAGAACAGAGAAAGAGTGAGGTGGAACAGCATGGGCAGAATTCCCGAAAAGAGAAAAATCCCGCTGACTATAAGTAGTCTGATCGAGACGGGGAGTATTTCGAGAAAGCTGTACGATACGATCATGCCTCCGCCGTAAAGAGGCAGAAGGTAAGGGTGAAATATGACAGATAGTATTTGTGCCGATTTTTTCATGTCGCAATATTATATGACTTTTCTCAAACGGGCAACGGGCAACCCCAACTGTTCCCGGTATTTGGCTACGGTGCGTCGGGCTATGGTATAACCTTGCTCTTTCAGCAGTTCGCACAATTTGTCATCGGTGAGAGGAGTGCGTTTATCTTCGTTTGCTATGCTTTCTTGCAATATCTTTTTGATTTCACGGGACGAAAATTCTTCTCCCGACTCGTTTTGCATCGATTCCGAAAAGAAATATTTCAACGGATATATTCCGAACTGGGTCTGCACATATTTATTACTCGTTGCGCGGGAGATGGTCGATATGTCGTAGCCTGTCTGTTCGGCAATATCGCGCAGAATCATGGGGCGCAGACGGCTTTCGTCTCCCGTAAGGAAAAATTCCTGTTGTCGGTCGAGTATGGCCTGCATGGTTGTCAGCAGGGTTTGCTGCCTTTGTTGTATGGCGTTGATGAACGATTGTGCCGCATCGATTTTTTGCTTGATAAAAAGGAGTGCATCTCGTTTTTCGCGAGTCTGGTTGGCTTTGTTTCCCGTATAGTCGCTCAGCATCTCGTTATAGTTGCGACTTATGCGTAGTGCGGGAATATTGCTGTTGTTCAAGGATAAAACGAGTTCGCCGTCGTTTTCGTCGACGATAAAATCGGGGCTGATATGAGTCATGCTTTCCGAGAAAGAATCGTTCCAACTGCTTCCCGGCTTGGGATTTAGTTGGGATATTTCTTGTATAGCGGCTTTTAGGTCGGATTCGGATATGTTGAATTGGCGTTGTATCTTTTCGTAATGCCGCTTGCTGAATGCTTCGAATGCCTTATCTATGATTTCATAGGCCAGTTGAGCCGTTGTTGTTCCGCGTCGGCGTTCGAGTTGGAGTTTTAGGCATTCCTGCAAGTCCGATGCTCCCACGCCGGCCGGATCGAAGTCTTGAATAATTTGTAAAAGTTCTCCCAGTTTTTCGACCCGTATGTCGAGTCCTACTTGGAACATCAAATCGTCCGATATAGCCGGTAAGGTACGTTGTAAATATCCGTTATCGTCGATGTTTCCGATGATGTATTCGGCAACGTGTTTATCTTGGTCGGAGAGTTCTCTCAGGTGCAGTTGTTCTAGCAAATAATCGTGGAAAGTCGTGCCTCCTGAAACAGGAATTTCTTCTCGGGGAGAGTTTTCTCCCGGCAGTTCCCGGTCGAGATATGACGGTATTTCGTCGTTGTTGTTATAGTCGCCCATCATCAAATCTTCGGCGCTTTCGTCCGAAGAAGAGTCTTCGTTTTCTCCCGATGTTGTATCGCCCTCATCTTCGGGCGAGATATGTTCTTCTCCTTCATCGAGAGCGGGGTTGTCGATGAGTTCTTGTTTGATTTGCTCTTCCAGCTCTATCTCCGGCAATTCAAGAAGACGTATCGCCTGTATTTGTTGAGGAGATAAGGTCTGTCGTTGTTGTAATTTTTGTTCTTGCTTGAGCATGGTAGCACTTCTCTGTGATTCTATTCCGAAAACGAAGATAGCTCATTTTCTCCTATTACGCCAATATTTCTGTTATCTTTTTCCTCAGATCTTCCTCCGGATCGATCAGATATGCTTTGAACCCCGCTTTCTCTGCACCCTGTATGTTGGCGGGGAGATCGTCGAGAAAAATGCTCCTTGACGGATTTTCACCGCTATCGTTCAGAATTTTGAGGTAAAATTCTTCCTCCGGTTTTACGGCATGGATTTCGTGGGATAAATAGAGCTTGTCGAAATAATCATCTACCGTCAGCCCTTCTCCTCGGAAAAGGGTCTGACGGGTGTAATCGAAATGCGGGGCATTGGTGTTGCTGACCATATAGAGCCGGTGGTGTCGTCGTATTTCGCGTATGACTTTCAGTTTATATTCGGGTATGGTACCGATAATCGTGTTCCATGCCGAACGCATCTGGGTATTATCGGCTCGGATATGTAATAAATCTCGTAGGCCGTTGAAAAAATCATCGTCATCTGTTTGTCCTGTTTCGAGATTCCGCATCAGGCGGACAAATTCGGGAGACTTGAAGAGTATTTCTTTCGGCGTTTCCGCTCCCAGACGGTGGAATGCATCAAAACAATGTTCGAAATCCAAATGGAGGAGTACACCTCCGAAGTCGGTGAATACGGCATCTATATCTGTACGCATAATCTGTTTTTAATAAATAAAACTGCTGCCCCCGAGAAATTCTCGTAAAAGCGAGGTCGAAGGTATCTCATTTTCTTCGAGAGGGAGAAAATAATAGAGCTGTTTTAACAAATGTTTTGCCGTGTCGTATTCGGAACTGTTTTCGGGAACCGACATCAGGGCCGGAACGGCCTGCTGCTTGATGACAGCCAATTCAAATAACAGAGAAGAATTGAACATGGCATCGGCGTTTTCCTGATAGGGAAAAATCCATTTCTCTTCACCGGCCCGCACGCTGGCCCAGCGGGCTATGGTTTTTTGTGCCGATGTTCCCCTGTATTTTACGTCTCTGATGATACGCCGCAACAGGCGGTTGTCGGCAGTCGGTATCCAACTGTGGTCATCGATGGATAGGGTGGTCAGGGCCGATACGTAGATGAGGAATTTTTGATGTTCCTCGATATTCGGGGTCAGTGCGGGATTCAGGGCGTGTATGCCTTCCAGAACCAAAACGTCCGAATCTTTCATCTTCAATGTGTTGCCCCGAAACTCTTTTTTCCCGGTTTCGAAATTATAAGTGGGCAGGCTTACCTCTTTACCTTGTAATAAATCATTGAGTTGCCGGTTGAATAATTCCAAATCGAGAGCATATAACGATTCGTAGTCATAGTCGCCTTTCTCGTCCCGGGGTGTTTGTTCCCGGTCGAGGAAATAATTGTCGAGCGATATGGTGATAGGTATCAATAGGTTGGTCATGAGTTGTATCGACAACCTTTTGGAAAAAGTCGTTTTTCCCGACGATGAGGGGCCGGAGATGAGAATAATACGGGCTCCGCCTTTCTGGCTGTTGTGTCGGGCGGTGATTTGATCGGCGATGCGGGAGATTTGTTTCTCGTGCAGTGCTTCGGTAACTTTTATCAGGTCGCCCGACGTATGTCTCAGTATGGAGCGATTCATGTCCCCCACATTGTTCAAGCCGACGATTTCATTGATTTTCAGATTGTCTTTGAATATATTGAACATTTTATCTTGTGGGACGACCTCCGATAGCTCATTGGGATTTTTTCTTTTGGGGGGTATGAGCAACATACCGTCGTGGTATTTTATAAGGTCGAAAACTTTCAAATATCCCGTCGACGGCAACAGGTATTCGTAATATACGTCGTACAGATTCCCAAGTTTGTAGTACGTTGCGTAAAGGGGATGCAATGTTTCTATGAGGTCTATTTTATCGCACATGTCCTGTTCCCTGAAATGTTCTGCGGCGACTTCGGCTGTCGATTGTATCCGTTCGAACGGCAGGTCCCGCCTGATGATTTCACGCATGCGTTCTTTCAGTAATTCTACGGTGTCATGGGGTATTTCTTCCCGTTGATTGAGGCAACAGAAATAACCGTTCGAGACCGAATGTTCGATGCGGAGGCGTGTCCCCGGAAACAATTCGGTAACCGCTTTGTATAGGACAAAGCAGAGCGAACGTACGTACATGCGCATACCCATGATATGCGAGGCATCCGAGAACATGATTTGTTTGGGTTGGTACACTCGGTATGACAAATCCCGGGTACGGTTGTTCACTTGTGCGCACAAGACCTGATACGGCAGTTCTACACCGGCTGTTTTATATATGTCGATAAGAGCTGTCCCTTCATCGACAAGAAGGGTCTTTCCATTATTTTTACAGATGATTTCTACTTGATTTTCCATAATTGCGAGTATTTTTTGTGGACGAACGTTTTTATGTTTCCGTCAGGATATTCCGGTTATATATTTTTATTGATCCGTTCTATATTATATAGAAAATGGATTGTAGCTAAGATAGGAATTTATTCCGAAAGTACCATGCATTCCTTGTATTATGGGCGAAGCTTTATATATTTTTCGACTTTTAGAAGTCTCTTTTTCATTAAATTTCTTTCCGACCGGATACCCCGAAAGTTTTTTCTCCCGAAATAAAGAGTTTATATCGTTAAAAACAAGAAGATTTCTTTCGATGTTTGGTAGCCTTTACGGTTTGGGGAAAGTGGTATGAAAAAAGTTTTTATAAAAATAAAGGTGGAGATTCTTGTGAAAATCTCTTTTGATTTGTATTTTTGCTCTATTATTTGCAGATATTTACATTGGGGAACATGCGGTGTGCTGAATGTGGTTATAAACCTCGATAGAAGCGTCCGGTGTAGCCGGGTATCTGCATGCAGGAAAAGGGGAACAACCATATCGTTTTTATGGTTATAAGTGTAGAATTTTTTAATAGAATGAAAAGAACATCTGTCTTGGAAAGAAAATAATCCGGGACAGAAAAATAACGGACAAAAATTAAACGTATGCTCTACAGTTACTCGTCGACACGGAATTATCCGTATTACAAACTTATCGTATTGTTTGCCGACCTGCTTGTCGTGAACAGTTTGTATTGGGCGCTTTATGCTTTAAGCGATTGTTTGTCGTGGCATATTCTCGATCTTACCGATCCGCATTATTGGATTGCGGTGAATGTTTTTTATATCATTTGTTATAAGTTGGCAGGAGTCGTTTTGTTCAACCGCATTGTACGGGCCGAGAATGTTTTGGCGAGAGTCGTGCGTGTCGTCGTCGACCATTTTCTCATCATCGCTTTTCTTTCCTATATGAACATGACTTTGTCGCGGTCATGGAAAATCATGGCGATTTATTATGTATTGTTGTTTGTATTTCTCTCTCTCGAACGTCTGTTTTTGCGTCGTGTGGTTCAGAATTTACGAATCAGACGGCGGGATATCGTCAATGTGGTGATTGTCGGCGATGGCGATAACCTGAAAGAGATTGCCGAGAAGATGCAGGTCCCGTTTATGGGATATAATCTCATCGGAGTGTTTTCGGATAAAGAGTTGGTCGGATTTCCTGCGGGAGTTATAAAACTGGGCAATGTAGCCGATGCTTTACCGTGGTTGGGGGACCATAAAAATATAGGGGAGGTATATTGCGGATTGACGTCGAATCGTGCCAATGATATATTGCCTATAATCAACTATTGCGAAGGGAATCTTATTCGGTTTTATAGCGTTCCCAATTTGCGTAATTATCTCAAACGAAACATGGTCATGGAAACATTTGATGATGTTGTCGTGTTGGCCATACGGCGCGAACCGTTGAGCAGTCCCGGTAAACGTTTTGAAAAGCGCCTTTTTGATCTCATCATTTCGGGTCTTTTCCTATGTACGATATATCCGTTTATTTATATTTTCGTGGGAATCGCCATTAAATTGTCGTCGAAAGGGCCAGTTTATTTTAAGCAGAAACGGAATGGGTTGGACGGAAAAGTTTTCGAGTGTATAAAGTTCCGCAGTATGAAGATCAATGCCCAAAGTGATACTTTGCAGGCAACGAAAGACGATCCACGTAAAACCAAAGTGGGAGACTTCTTACGTCGGACCAATCTCGATGAGTTGCCTCAGTTTATCAATGTATTCAAGGGCGATATGAGTTTGGTCGGTCCGCGTCCGCACATGCTCAAGCACAATGAAGAGTATGCTCGTCTCATCGACCGTTACATGGTGCGTCATTTTGTCAAGCCCGGTATTACCGGTTGGGCTCAGGTCAACGGCTTTCGGGGAGAAACGAAAGAGCTCACGGAAATGGCCGGTCGGGTACAAGCCGATATTTGGTATATAGAGCATTGGAACTTTTGGCTCGATATTCGTATCATGTTCAAGACTGTAACCAATATGATTCATGGCGAAGAAAAAGCCTATTAGGGAATATATTCGAGTAAGAATTGGAAAACCCGCCTTCATTAAGAAAGCGGGTTTTCATTTTTACTTGCTTTGTGCCGGTATAGGTTGTGGGGATTTGTTGTGGGAGATTCTTCGGTGTTCTGCACCTCAGAATGACATACACGTGGCATGGGGTTTATTGTCATCTCGAACGAATGTGAGAGATCTATAACTTAATAGAAGATTCTTCGGCACTCTGCACATCGAGATGACAGTAGTTGTCATTCCGAGCGTATGCGAGGAATCCCGTAGCGATGAAAAGCCAATTCTAAGGTGGGGTAAGAGGCCGTATGCGAGCAACCTTCAAGCCACGTGTTTAAGGCCGAGGATCGACCTCTTCGTTATCGGTTTCGCAGCCGAGAAATTGCATTTCGCTGCGAGCTTTTTCCGGAGCGAAAGTGAAATAAGTACATATGGCTTTGGTACACAATTCACCTTTACAGTTATTTATTGTTGCTTCGAGAATGATGATGTTGCGTTTTTGCTCAACGATACGGGCGCGTAAAGTAACGTATGGGTCGGTCGTTTCGATCGACTTCATATACCGTGTTTCCATTTTCGATGTTACACCGGTCGTTTGTAACTTGCGTAAAATGACCCACGCACATATTTCATCGAGCAGGACCGCTTGTATGCCTCCATGCAGGGTGTTGATCCAACCCTGGTATTTGGCTTCCGGTTTCCAAATGCTTACCACATCGTCGCCGTCTTCGTAAAATTCCATTTTTACGCCGGCTTCATTGTTGGGTGCGCAACCAAAACAATAGTACCCTTCTTTGTGTAACCACGGATTGATGATTTTTTTCATACGATTGGATTTTCATGTATTTATCGATATGTTTCCGTCATACTTTCTTTCGGAAAAATGTCGGTGAATGATATTTACAAATGTAGCCATTCTTTTTTTTGAAAAGGACGTTTTTTGCCGTTATTTATATGATTGAATAAAAAGCCGTCTCTGAGGAGGCGGCTTTTTTGCTATATTGAGAATATCGGGTAACGGATTATCGCGTGCGTCGTACCGAATAAGTCGGAGCCGAACTACGGCTGCTGCGTTGTTTTACCGATTTTTTCGGGCTTTTTGATTTTGTTTTTGAAACGGTGCTTTGGGTCGATCCTCTCGATGAGCGTGTCGATTTTACTTGGGTCGGTTCCTCGGCTTTGTTGTTGACAGATTCCGTATGGCTTTTGTTCTCTTCGGTTTTGCTCTTGGGTGCTTGTACCGTGGCTGTTTCACTCTCCCCGGCGACCCATAAGCTGCGGTCGAATTGTTGCAGCTGACCCTCTATTACTTTCCGAGCGCTATCTTGTGCTTCGGGAGTCGGATAGAGCTGTACGAGCGACATGTTTTTCAGATTTTGAGTTTTGTATATTTCACCGGTGAACATGCGCAGTTTGAAGAAATCATCATACGTGTAGTTGCGTACGTTGTTCATGTTGTCGGTAATGATATAGTGTTGTGCCAAGTAGGGACGTATATCGTCGTACCGGGCCCAAAACATGGGGTAACGCACGGCTTCCCCGCCGAAGTCGCCCACGCGGTGCAGTACCGGACAGATCGCCTCGATGACGGGATAGCAGGTCGAAGAGCGTTGGTCGAAGATCCATTTCTCCTTGACGTAATACGACAAGACCTCATTGCAAGGCACGTCGCTCTCTTCGATGATATAGGTATTCCGTTTGGCTGTACGTCCCGCTTTTACTTCGTAGAGGATATGGAAACGTTCGAGCATGTCTTCCACTTTCACCTCGTATTCCTCGGTGAATATTTCTCGACCATCGAGATATTCATAAACCTTTATTTTATTCGAAGCGACAAGACCCAACAGTACGCGGAAGAGGTTTTCCTGCCCGTCTATGATTTCTTCGGGGTAATATAGCGGCATGTTTTTTTCTTGTGTCAAGTCGATTTGCCGGTAGATACCGCGAGTCCAGGGTATATCGGCTTCGGAAGGTTCACCGGTCTCGTACAGTGTTTTTGCCCTTACCGTAAGTCCGTTTTTGTCGGTTCTGTTTGTCGCCGTACTGCTGCGGCGCACAACAGTATTTTGTGCCTCGCATATCGGCAGCATGGCGCATACTCCGAGGAGAACCAAAATATGTTTTACCGTGATTTTCATAATCGTATGTTACTTATGCGTTATAATCAGTTTACAATAATCTCTATGGGGGAGAGGTCTCTCTCTATTCCGTCGGGGCCCAGCGCCCTTACGCGGGATATGTAGAACCGTTTGCCCCGGGACAGTCGGCGGAAACTGTCTTTCTGTCGTTGAGAAAATTTACTGCCGTCCGATACTTCGGGAATCGCGTTGCCCATCGAGTCGAAAAATACAGTCTCGAAACTCAATACCGTGTATTCGACATTCAGCAGGTCGTCGTCGATAGCCGCTTCGATACCGGGCGCAGCGAGCAACCGGGCTTTGGGGAAAGGTCGCCCGCCTTTATATCGTTGGGTATTCCCGTTTTCGTCTTTGTATGCGATGAAAGGCATGGGATCGGGCAATTGGCGTACCCTGAATGTGGTTGTATTGACAACTTGGTTTTTCCCGTTCATGGCGGCTGTTACGGTGATGACGACGTCTTCACCGACTTTCGAGGGCCGAACCTGCCATGTATCTCCGTTTCGGGTTATGCGCCCCCCTTTGATGGCAGCCGATACGGAGTGGTTGGGTACTCCCGGAACCGAAATGCTCAGAGGATTGTCGATACCGGCGTAAAGAACATTCATCATCGTGGCCGATACGGTCGCCGACGGTTCCACGACCGTGTAAGAGGTATGGAAAGGGTGTCGGGTCGACGATCCGTCGCCGTGGGGGACTTCGAGAAAACCGTCGATGTTGTAGATACCCGAGCGATTGCAAGTTACTTCATAGAGGCCCTCTTTGCTGTTGGGCAGTTGCTTCCCGTCGATGTTGATGACGGGAGCCATTGTTGTATCTATGGCGGCCAATACGATATTGGCCGAGTATTTGCCTCCTCGTATCACGGTTCTGGAAGAGGGTATGACGTAGGCGTTGAGTTGGTTGACGCGTACATCGCCCTTGTCGATGTTTTTTAACAGCGTGTGTAAAATCTCGCTTTCGGCCGACCGCAAGTCGCTTTGTATCTTAGTCAGCAATGTGATGGCCGCTATGACGGGCATGTTTTCGAAATTCTCCTCTTCCCATGTCGTTTTCTTTTCGCCGACAGCTGTTTTCGACATGCGGGGATAAAGGTATTCGTTGATAAGCTTTTGTCTTACCGTGTCGCTTATCATTTCATTGACCATTTCGCTGTACCCGATGAGGGATTCCCGCAATTTACGTCCTTCCCGGGTGGTGGGCGAGAGCATGATGAATGAGGCTGCTTCGAGATCGTCTTGGCGCACGATGTTGTTTACATCGCCGTTTTTCCCGTCGGCTTCGCGTACGATACGTTGTTTCAGCGAAGAAATGTAGTTATAGAGAGAGTCGGTACGTTGGTGTACGGCTGTTGCTTTCATGTACCATTCTCCCGATTTTTCGGGATTGTTGCGGTAATAGGTGGTGAGTTCGTCATAGAGCGACTCGTTTTGTACCGCAACGTTCTCGGTCGTACGCACCAATCCCTCTTCGACTTGGCGGAATCCGTTGAGTACGTCCGACGATACGTTCAGAGCCAGCATGGCGGTCAAGACGATATACATGAGGTTTATCATCTTCTGCCGAGGCGACATATTTGAGTTGTGTGATGCCATATTCCGTTTTGCGGGTGTTATGCGTTACCGTTGGTGTTATCGGTCGGATTCGGGTTTTGAGGATGTTCCTGACGTGCGGGTTGATTGTACATGTTTACGGTCATGGCCGTGAGCATGTTGCGGTATACCGAGTTGAGTTGGGCCATGTACTGGGTCATCTTTTCCACCTCTTCGCAGTAACGGGAACTGTCGTGCATCGACCCTTCGTACATTTCGCGTATATTTCGCAAGCCCACATTTACGCGGTCGATGTTGTCGAGTTGCGAACTGATGCTCTTCAACTGTATTTCGTAGATGGTGTTCAAGCCGGCGATGTTGCGGTTGAGCGATTCCATCTGTTCGACATATCCCTGAGTATTGTTGGTTATGCCGTCGCTGTTGTCGGTGATGTTACGATAGGAGTCGAGCAGGAGGTTCGATACGTCGGTAAGCGATTGTGTAGCTTGCCTGAATTGTATCATCTGCTCCGATATGGCAGCCATTTGGTCGAGATATTTCTGTGTAGCATCGGTAAGCTCGGCCATACGGGAAATCTGGTCGGCGGCAGCCGAGAGTTTCTGTATGCTGTTCGAGAGATTTTGCGTGTCTTCCTCGCTCACCTCGATATTCGAGGGAATGCCGGCGATGCGCCGGGCTTCCGCACCCGATACGGCAATACCGTTTTCTCCGGCCATGTTTCCGTTGATGACGATACCACCTCCGTTTTTGAAGTCGGGACGGTCTTCCGGATCTTTCGATGCCAGTACGGGAAATACTTCTTCCCAATGATACTCTTTGGCCGGACGGTCAAAAGCCGTGAGTATAAACATTACTACTTCCACACCCATACCTATCGAAAGCATGACGTTTCCGCCCGGCAGGTGCAGGATTTTGAAAAGTGCGCCCCAAATGACGATCGCGGCGCCAATACTGTATGCAAAGTTAAAAAATCGTTTTCCCGAGTCTCCCGAGAGAAATTTTTCGATGCTGTTTTTATATCTCTTGTATTTTCCCATGATGGCAAACTTTTTTTCGGTTAATTTTTACGGCCTTTGGCAAATCCCATTTGCGTGCGTACGCAACGGAAACCTATGTAGGAACGTTGTTCGTTCTGGTATTCCCACATGCGTATATCGGAGCGGACGAAATTCGACACGTCTTTCCAAGAACCGCCGCGTACGATTTTTCGTTTCATACGGTAGGGATCTTCTTTGGCGGCGTTGTAGCGGTAATCGGGATTCATGTCGCTCGTGTATTGGTCTACCGATTCGGTGTAAGCGGTAGAGGTCCATTCCGATACGTTGCCGGCCATGTCGTAGAGGCCGAATTCATTGGGCGGATAAATGCCTACGCGCGAAGTAATCAGGTTGCCGTCTTGCAGATAGTTTCCTTTCATCGGTTTGAAGTTGGCATAGAAGCACCCTTTATCGCTGGCCGTACCGTTGTCGTCCCAGGGATAGCTGTTCTCGCTTTTCCCGGCACGGGCGGCGTATTCCCATTCGGCCTCGGTCGGCAGACGATAAGGTTCTGCCATGCGGTCGGGGGTCATGGCCGAATGCAAAAGGTTGGTCCGCCATACGCAGAATGCATTCGCCTGTTCCCAAGAGACGCCTACGACAGGGTAGTCGTTATAACCCGGGTGGGAAAAGTACATGCGCATATACGGCTCGTTGTATGCGTTGTTGAAATCGTTGACCCATACTGTCGTATCGGGGTAGATATTGATAATATAGGTGTTGAGGAAATCGAATTCGCTCTGCCGTTGCCGTATGATGGTCTGCGTAACGATCTGACCGTCATCGTTGATGAAAGCGGTATCTTTCGAGATGAGTATTTCTTCGTTGCCCGGAGTAATATCGGTGTTCAATACCCAACGGGCGGGATCCATTCGGTTACGACGTTTGGCTGCTTCGGTGTGGTTATACACGTCGTAGCGGTAATTGAGCTGGGTAACATCGAGAACCTTTTTGCCCGAGATGGGATCGATGCGGTAGACGCTTTCGATAGCCCGCGCTTCGTCTTCGGTCGGGTTGCGCCAGGGAATGGCTTTGGCCCAGTTGAGATGTGGGGTAACCGGGTTTCCCATACGGTCCTCTTCGATTTTGAAAGTTTCGTTTCCGCCGTAAGCCGGGTCGGCCAGTCGTTCACGGATAATCGAGTCGCGTACCCAGTAAACGAATTGTTTGTATTCCGAATTGGTGATTTCGGTATCGTCCATCCAGAAAGCATCGACCGAAATCGACCGTGCGTTGGGTCTTGTTCCCCAAAGACTGTCGCTTTCGTTATGACCCATTTCAAAGGAGCCTCTTTTTACGAGTACCATGCCGTAAGGAGTGGGTTCGCCCCAGGCCATACCTCCCACACCGATGAGTTCTCCTCCGTTGGAACTTCCCGATGAGGCGCAACCGCTCAAAATGGCGGCGAGGCCGAGGAATGAGATGTATCGTTTCATATACATGTTTATAATATCCTTATGCTTTTATGTTTGTTTTTCTTTCCTTTTGATAGTTCGAGTTTCATGCTGTAACCGATAAACACTTCATGACTTCCGCTCGACGCTTTCTGTATGGCCGAGGTGGAATAGTCGTAGGAATATCCCAGCAGGAAATTTTTGAATTCGCAACCGGCCATGAAAATAATCGCTTCGTTCCATCGGTAAGCCAGTCCGCCCCAGATAAACCGGTTATATCTCAATCTCAACGTCAATTCGGCTTGCGTCATTTGAAAGGTCGTTTTTACCATCATCGACGGTTGCACTTCATATAACGCATTTCTCAGAGGAATATTGCCTCCTGCTATGAAATAATATGCGCGGGTGATCGAGCCTTCGTAATTTTCGTCGAACGAAATTGCCGGTTGGGATAGGTGGGTTGACGACAGTCCCGCATAGAAATATTTGTGTGTGTAGTACACGCCGAATCCTACATCGAAAGCCGTTCCCTGTACTTCGCTCGTGGGTATGGCATCATCGGTCTGTTGGTGATAGTCGCTTTCGGGAATAAATACTTCGGTTCCGTCGAATATTTGGCTGATAAGTCCCAATTGCAATCCGAGGCTCAACTGCCCACCCCATAATTTTACTTTATAAGCATATTGTATGCCGAACGACGTCGTTTTGAAAAGACCGTAACTGTCGTTCGAGAGTTGTAGCCCTATACCGTGGTCGGCTTTGAGGAAACGCAACGGCATGTCGGCCAATACCAGAAAAGATTTTGGGGCTCCCGGCATACCTACCCATTGTTGTCGGGTGGCGGCTCGTAAGTTCAATTTTTCGTAAATACCTGCGGCACCGGCATTATAATAAGAGGGCATAGCCCAATATTGGCTCAATTGCGTGTCGTCTTGCGCCCGCAATCGAACCATACTCGGCAGTACCAACAGCAGGAGGAGCAGGTATCTTTTATATCTCATGTGCATAAATAGGCGACCCCGGTTTTCGGGGCGCACATTCTATAAACTCGAAAAGTGCCGATAAATTGTATTTACCGGCACTTTTTTATATAACTTGGATCGATGATCAATCGGTTTTTTTCAATCCCTTTTTCGGAGAAAAATCGATCTCGGAGGGATTCCCTTTGTAAAAAATCTCTCCACCGCTCGATGCCTTACCGAAGAGTTTGCCCGATACATGACAACTGATATCTCCGGACGAACAGGTTTCGGCTTTTACATTTATGGCTTTCAAGTTTTTTGCTCTTATATCTCCTGAACTCGATGCTTTGTAGGTTGCATTTTCGCATTCTCCCGAGAGGTCGATATCTCCTGATGAACAGGTTTCTGCCTTTACATTTACGGCTTTCAGGTTTCTGGCTTTTATATCTCCTGCACTTGATACTTTATAGGTTGCATTTTCGCATTTTCCCGAGAGATCGATATCTCCTGATGAACTGGCTTGGGCCGATAAGTCGGTACAGGAAATATTTTTCAGTTCGATGTTACCCGAACTGCTGGCCGATAAAGTAAGGGTCGTGCAGGAAATATTATCGTTACTCTTTATGTCGCCGCTGCTGCTTGCTTTCATACCGATTTTACCGGTTGCTGTAAGACCGTTTTTCAGGATAATATCGCCCGAGCTCGATGCTTTGAGATTATCGACGGTGGGTGCCGAGACATGTACCTCTTTTTTGTGCTGTCCCTTTATCCTGATGTTTTTTGTCATACCGACGACGAGCGTTTTACTCTTTACTTCGACAGAGATATAGTCGATTACGTTATCGGGAGCATAGATTTCGACCGATGGTTCCCCGGTGGCTTGGGTGTAGATGACGTTTACGGACGAACTGGTAGATATGGCATTGAATTCACTTGTTGTAATGTTTTTGGTTTCGTATTTCTTACTGGCCGTTATTGTTTTATGATCGGGCCAATCTGAGGACGGCGATGCCGCGATGATGGTAATGCATGATGTCAAGCCAAACAAGAGTGCGGTAACCGTTGTGAAGGTAACGAAAGATTTTTTCATGGCGAAAGAATTTTATTGAACAAATAGAACCATTTTTTTTAATTAGACGCCGGTCTATGTCTAAAAGTTACAACGATAGTATTCTTTAACACATGATTTACTTCTTTGCCTTTTTTCGTACAGATATTAAAGTCATGAATAGTGCGAATAAGATAGCTGTAATGCTGCTATAAATAAGGGTACTCATGAAATCAAATGGATCTCCTTTTATTTTGTCCATGATGTACAGTACGAGAAAATATATTATTAAAAATATACCGAATCGGACAATACTCTCTTTCCAAAATTTTTGGCTAACTTTATTCATACTTTTTGGGTGTTTGTGATTATTGGGCAAATATAGAAAATAGAATCATTGATTTTTTGTTAAAAACAAAATATGCAATATTTGATGCTTGTATGAAGGTTTATCGAAGATAGAAACACCTATTTTCCCGGAAAAATGAATCGTTGGGTAGAATGCCCGAGATAAAAAATGCCTGTCAAACAAATGACAGGCTTGGGGGCATAGGCTTACTTGATAGAGCGTAGGCCTATTGCCCGGGATTGAGAAACATATATCGCTTATTGAGGCAGACGGAATAGAAATTGAAAGGGTTTGCTCGGCTTGAAAGCCCGGTTGGCTTCGCCCGTATAGATTTCTCCATCGGTCAAAGTCAGTTTCTTTATACCGCTTTTGGGATTAAAATCCATTTTTTTAAGGTCTACCCAAAATGTATTCGGACTTAGAGTCGATTCGAAATAATAAACCTTGTTGGTTTGATCGGATACGGAACGCCACCGGGTCGATGAAATTTCCGGTTGTTGAGGCGTCGTGATTCCCAAAGGTACTGACACGTTCCGCATGACGCCGAATACACCGGCTAAGGCGTCTCTATGGCTGGCAGTACGGGGAAGTACACCGATATAGAACGAGGCTCGCGTAAACCGGTCAGACGATCGGTTTGTACCCGGTAGCATCACCAGTCCACCTATGTTTTGCCAGTATTCGTTGATGGCCAGTTGTTTGTCGTAACTGGGCGAGTTGGTCAGTACCCGGTATTGCCGCCCCTCATGTATCGAGATTTTTCCGTCGAGATATTCGATGATCGCGCTATTTCCGGTTGTGTCGGTAATCGCCATATGCAAGGTCGATGCCGATCCGTTGGGCATACGCGGTGCATCTATGCGGAATGCGTCTTTTTGCAAATCTTCCACGGCTTCACTTACAGTGGCGAAGTTGTCGAGTACGTATTGCGCCCATATACTTATACCCATAATGGGACGGGTATCGCCCGGTTGTGAATAAACGGTCTCGGGTAAATACAGCAGACTTGCTACGAGGCCTTTTTCGTTCATACCTTCGCTTGTGCCCATTTCATAACCCGAAGCTACGATACTGCCGTATCTCGATGTCCAACGCACGGTATTTCCGGTGTCGTAACCCTGTCGGAATATTCCTCGGGGAAGAATGTAGAGATTGGTAGGAATATTTTCTTTCCAGTCCATGGTTCGTCCTGTAATGACGAGTCCGTTTTCTCCCAGATATACGGCACGTGTACAGGCTTCGGTCTTGTAGCTTATTAATGATAAGGCAATAAGCAAAAAAATTGCAGATAGATGTTTTATATGCATGATGTGTATTGTTGAGGTAGATATATACAGATAACAATTATTTCCCGATAAAGTTTGACGGGCGATGTGAAGTTTTTCATATCGGAGTAATTCGGATAGGTATTTGCCGGATTATCGTAGTGTATCGACATGAAAAATAGCCTCTCGAGAACGGGCTGTCGTAACTATTGGAAAAATGAAGAATTAGAGATCCCTCGCATACGCCCAGCATAACAAATCTGCAAAGGATCTATGGGATTCCTCATCGGCCTGTCGACCTCACTCGGAATGACAGTTGTTGTCATTCCGACGACCGTAGAGGGAGGAAGAATCTCCTACCAAGTGATGCACCCTTACGGTACAATGTCATTCTGAAAGGCTTTGCCTTGAAAAATCTCTTGAGAAATGAATGTTATTCTGAACGGAACACAATGAAGTGAAGAATCTCAAACAAACAGCACAAATTCCTCATATTTATTCGGAATGACAGTACGATGTCATGCTGAGCAGTAGCGAAGCATCTCCCCCCCCAAGCGATTTTGCATAAGATCTCTCACATTCGTTCGAGATGACAATAATATCCCACACCAAGTGTATGTCATTTTTAACGGAACGTAGTGTAGTGAAAAATCTCCCTCTAAACGATGGTGCCCTTACATTACGGTGTCATTCTGAGGTGTAAAGCACCGAAGAATCTCCTGCTATGAGTGAGAACAATTGCCACTGCTGTTAGTAAGAAAGAGGAAATTCCTCACATTCGTTCGGAATGACATTGCCATGAGACGCGGCGTGTTAATTACCGACAGATGAGGCGTATCTCGTAGATATGAGGAGTTACTTTTTCATTGCCTTTACATATCTTTACGGTTAATTCGTTTTGAGATCGCAGGGGTTCGGGTATATCGAATTCCGCAACGGATACATCGGATAATTGTCGGCGATCGGTCAATTTTCCCACTTCCTTCCCATTTATTTCTATGCGGGCATCGCGTCTGAATTCCGGTCGGAATAGAATGTATACTTTATTTGCGCTTTCTTCTCCTGTTTTCATACGATAGGAGAACCAATTGTTTGTTTCTCGCCAGTGCGTGCCTTCATCGTCTCCGATACGGGATTTTTCCATTTGTATGAAATGGTCGTTTTCGGGTTGCTGTTCTCCACAAATAACTTTATCGGTCGTAATAGAATCCAGTGCGGCGCGTCTTTTTTCTTTTTCTGTCAACAGACTTATATGCGTTTGCAACTCTTTTTCCGAAAGTATAGGCCAGTACACCATATATCGGCATTCGTATAAGCGGTAAAAAGGTTGTAATATCATTTCGTCGTATTTATCCGGATAGATACCGGTTAATTTGAAAGTCAGAGGTTTACTGCCGTCCTTTTTTATATGGGATAAAATATGGGAGGTGTCGCCTACAATGATCGGCATGTTTTGCAACGGAAGGCGTTTCCCGTTGGCAATATGTCCGCCACGGCTGTCATCGGCAAACAGACCGTCCTGCCCTTGTTTGCCCAGTTGGGCGGCTAAGACGACCGGCCCGTATAAGAAGGAGTAGTTCGGAGATTTGTCAGGTAATCCGACGCTATATAGATGCATGGGGAGATTTAGTCGGACTTTGTCATTTTTCGACCACGTTCGGGTCAGATATATGTATCCGTCTTTGATCATTATTTTTTGAGGAATGTCGTTGACCGATAGGTGTAACTCTTCTTGATTTGTCCAACCGGGTAAGCGGAGGCAGAGGGTAAATTTCTTTTTCCCGTTTCGGGGACGAACAATTATCGTTGTACCTTCTTCTTCGGGAAAATGTGTTTGCTGTATAATTTCTGTATTGCCCCATTGCAATGTGGAGGGGATAAAAAGATTGACATATAGGGATTTGTCGTTATATCCGTAAATCATTTCTCCGTATTTGGCATGATTTTCGAGGCCGGAGCCGACACAGCACCAGAAGCTGGTTTGGGGTTGTGAATATACGCGATAGTGTCCCGGACGCATCGGCGTAAAATATACAAATCCGCCCTGCACCGGATTTTGAGAAGAGAGGATATGGTTATAAAGAGCTCGTTCGTAGTAATCGACCAGTTTGACATCGGCGCTTGTCTCGTACAGCATTTTTGTCAGACGAAGCATATTGTAAGTGTTGCATGTTTCCGGCCCTTGTTCATTGCTCAACATGCTGCTGAAATCATCGGCCGGATTGAAATGTTCCCTGACACTGTTCCCTCCGATTGAGATGCTGCGGTGTTCCACGACCGTTTCCCAGAAGTAATGGGCTGCATCGTTCCAATCCCGATTTCCTTCTACATCGGCGATGCGTTTGAACCCGATGATTTTGGGTATTTGGGTATTTGCATGCATGCCGGTCAGCAGGTCTTGATGCTTCAATAAGGGTTGAAGTATTTCTTGATGGGAAAATCGGTGTGCCAGTTCCAGATACCTGTTATCGCCGGTTATGTAGGCGACGTCGGCGAATGTTTCGTTCAGGCCGCCGTGTTCGCTGTTGAGCATTTCTTGTATTTGAGTGTTACTTAGAGATGAGACCAAGCGGAGCATCCAGTCCGTGAGTTTTACCAGCATTTTTTTTGCTTTTCGACTTCCTGTTTGGATATAGGCGTCTCGGAGTCCTGCATATATTTTATGTATATTGTAGAGAGGGACCCACTTCCCGTTTAAATCGAAACGGCTGGCTCGTATATTTCCGTGGCTTATTTCTTCCCACATGTTTTTTCCGCCCGGAACGCCGCAAAGGTATCCGTCCCCCGAAGCCTCTTGGCAATCTTCCAATTCATTCAACACATAGTCGAGCCTCTCTTTTATCTCCTGATTGCCGGTTGCTGCGTATATATAAGACAAAGCCGATAGATAATGACCTCCGATATGTCCGTCCAGTCCGCTGTTTTCCCAGTTACCGTAATTGGTCGCTTTGGGAGGTAGTCCGGCTTCTTTACGATAAGGAGCCAATAGTCTATCCGGGTTTAATCCTAAAAGATAGCATATATCCAAGTCTTGTGCGTTTTTGAACGGACTTTCGGTTAACCTAACTTGGCTAACGGGAAAACATTTTACTTTGTCGGGCAGTTGGGCTTCTACCGATATTGCGATGGTGAGAAAGGCCGGTAGGAGTAAGTATATTTTATTGATTTTCATGGAAATGTGTTTTTTAGGTATATAATTGGTTTTTGGGTAGAGTGGTTATAAAACAAAATTAGCGATATTTATGGAATAATAGGTGTATTTTTTACCCTAAAAAGTGGATTTTATGGGAAAAATATTATCGATCGAATGTAAAAAGTGGTTTGCGGAATTTTTATAAAAAAG
>UMHU01022633.1_pt1 | contig 27634 bp, 29 predicted proteins | sample 1965591 | NCBI WGS metagenome assembly UMHU01 (sample SAMEA4836101, study PRJEB28245) | human gut metagenome | biome: gut microbiome; material: fecal sample | place: Denmark | collected 2008
TTGTTTACCCATTCCGAAAACATGGGAGCGGCTTTCCGCTTCATGGGATTTGAAGGTAAACAAGCCGGATACATGATCATCTTCTGTATTTGCGCCGTTGCTTACCTCATCGCATGGTTTATCATGAAAGCCCTCGTACCCAAATACAAACCTATCGTTGTGAAATAATCCCAACAATGTCTCTAAAAAGTCAAAGGCTGCTTTAATTAAAGCAGCCTTTGACTTTTTAGAGACAAATCGCCACACCTACCCTTTACAGAAAACAAAGATTAAACAGTGAATATGTGTGTTTTTCGTAAAGTTTGTTGTACTTTTGTCCGAAGATAAGGTATATATAATCGAATTGATATTTATCATCTACAAACTTAAACACACAAACTTCTTATGAAAAGATTTCTGTTTACTCTCGCTTTAGCCGGTGTCGTTTTCTCGGCTGCCGCACAAGAGCCTGAAAAGAAAGAGGAGAAAAAAGAGGAAGGATACCGATTTACCGATGTGAAAGTCCTCCCGACAAATGCAATCAAAAATCAATATCGCAGTGGAACGTGTTGGTGCTTTTCGACCTTGTCGTTCCTCGAAGATGAAATACGCCGCGCCGGAGGTGGAGAAATAGACCTCGCCGAAATGTGGATCGTACGCAATATCTACTTCGAAAAAGCTGTAAAATATGTCCGTCTGCATGGCAGCCTCAATTTTGCCGTAGGGGGTGCCGCCCATGATGTAACCAACGGTATACGCGACTACGGTATTGTTCCCGAAGAAATCTATCCGGGGCTGAACTACGGTACCGAACTGCCCGAGTTCAATGAAATCGACGCCGTACTGAAAGCATACGTCGATGCTGTCATCGCCACGGCCGATGCCAACGGCGGCAAACTTACGACGGCTTGGCAGACCGGCTTGAATGGCATTCTCGATGCCTATTTCGGCAAAATGCCCGAAAAATTCACCTACAAAGGAAAAGAATATACACCCCAATCGTTTGCCGCTTCTCTTCCCATCAAAATGGAAGACTATGTCGATATTACCTCTTACATGCACCACCCATTCTATTCGACATTCGTTCTCGAAGTTCCCGATAACTGGTCATGGGGAGAAAGCTACAATGTCCCTATCGACGATATGATGAACATCATCGATAATGCTCTGGAAAACGGCTATACGATTGCGTGGGGCAGCGACGTAAGTGAAAAAGGATTCAGCCGCACCAAAGCCATTGCCATCGTTCCCGAAGTAGACCTCGAAAGCATGGAGGGAACCGAGGCTTCGCGCTGGGGCGACCTCTCGCCGAGAGAACGCGATAATATGATCTATAAGTTCGACAAACCCGGCAAGGAAAAGAGTATCACGCAGGAAATGCGCCAAGAGGCTTACGACAATTACGAAACGACCGACGACCACGGTATGGTCATCATCGGTACGGCCGTAGACCAAAACGGGAATCCCTATTATAAAGTAAAAAATTCATGGGGCGTAACGGCATCGCCTTACGATGGCTATTACTATTTCTCCCGTCCGTTCGTTGCATACAAAACCATGTCGTATATGGTAAACAAAAATGCCATACCCAAAGATATTCGTAAAAAACTCGGATTGAAATAAATCATATTCTATCGAGAAAAAAGGCTGTACTATGTAATCGTAGTACAGCCTTTTTTTCTCGATAGAATCCTACAACGATTGTTCTACACCTACCCATAATACCGGCAGAATAACGCAATAGAGCAGATAATACCACTGCTAAACACAAAACGGAAAAACATAGTCATTCCGAGCATATGCGAGAAATCGTTATCCATTAACACAGCATAAGATCCCCTCTTGCCTCTCCCCTATTCGGGACAAGAAGATTTGCAAAAGAATCATTCACAAGGAATTTCACTGCATACGTATCGGGCATCTTTGCATTCGTCCTAGAAAACGAGCAACAACAGTCCACAAAAAAACCTCCGCTTATAAGCGGAGGTTTCCCCATTCTCATGATGTATTATCATTTCAAAATATCGAGTTTCTTGAAACATTTCTCGATCTTCTCCAATGCAAAATCTACCTGCTCATAGGTGTGTGTTGCCATAAGAGAGAAACGGATAAGGGTATCCTCAGAAGGTACAGCCGGCGAAACAACGGGATTAACAAAGATTCCCTCTTCGAACAAGTCCCGCGTAACTTGGAACGTCTTGTTATTATCGCGGATAAACAACGGAATGATAGGCGTTGTCGTGTTCCCTATCTCACACCCTATGCGACGGAAACCATCAAGGGCGTAATGGGTAACGTCCCACAGATGCTGAATACGTTCGGGTTCACTTTCGATAATGTCGAGTGCTGCCGAAACAGCAGCCGTCGATGCTGGTGTAATACTTGCACTGAAAATGTAGGAACGAGAGTTATGCCGCAAATAATTGGCCGTAACCGAATCGGTAGCAACGAATCCGCCAAGCGAAGCAAACGATTTACTGAAAGTTCCCATGATACAATCGACATCATCGGTTACACCGAAATGATCGCAAACACCGCGACCTTGACGGCCAAATACTCCAATACCGTGCGCTTCATCGACATATATCGAAGCATTATATTTCTTAGCTAATTCGACAATAGCAGGCAGATTGGCAACATCGCCTTCCATGCTGAAAACACCATCTACAACAATCAACTTCACTCGATCTTCTTTACAAGATTTAAGTGCTTTTTCGAGGGAAGTCATATCGTTATGTTTGAATTTCAACGAATTGGAAAAGCTGAGGCGACGACCCTCTATGATCGAGGCATGGTCGAGTTCATCCCAGATCAGATAATCCTCACGACCGGTAAGGCAAGAAATCACACCCATATTTACCTGAAATCCGGTAGAATATATGATAGCTTCTTCTTTCCCCACAAACCGAGCCAACCTATTTTCGAGCTCCACATGTATATCGAGAGTTCCATTCAGGAAACGGGAACCAGCACAGCCCGTACCATACTTTCTGATAGCGGAGATTGCAGCCTCTTTTATCTTCGGGTGGTTGGTCAGTCCCAAATAACTATTCGAACCAAACATTAAAACTTTCTTGCCGTTGATTATCACTTCGGTATCCTGCTCGCTTTCTATTTTACGAAAATAAGGATACACCCCCAAGGCTTTCGCTTTTTGAGGGGCGTCATACTTAGCAAGTTTCTCCTGTAAAGGCTTCATCATATTTATATATTAATTATCTTGTTTGTTTTTCCGTCTATTGGTTTTATTCTTTCCTAAGAAAGGTTTTCTATTGTAAAATCATACAAAAGTAATTATTTTATTTGAGAAATCGTCTATATTATATACTTTTATTTATATAAAAAGACAAATCGTTATACTATGAGGCCGGGATAAGAAAAAGCAATGAAAATATGGTTAGAGATTATTTCTTAATCTCAAAAAAAAATGCGTACTTTGTCGATTTTAGAAGAAGACCGAACGATAAAAAATAAAATAACTTATGGAATTTTCGGCAAAAGACATCGCCCATTTCCTAAACGGAAAAATTATCGGGGACGAAAATGTAAAAGTAAACAATCTGTCTAAAATAGAAGAAGGAAAAGCCGGGACATTGACATTTCTCGCCAATCCCAAATACACCCCCTACATATATACAACACAAGCCAGCATCGTATTGGTAAACAAAGGCTTCGTTCCCGAGAACGAAATAAAAGCCACACTTATCGAAGTAGACGATGCATACTCTTGCCTTGCCATGTTGCTGAACATGGTCAATCAGGCTCGTCCCGAGAAAAAAGGTATCGAAGACGGAGCTCATGTTGCAGCGTCGGCCGTACTTCCCGAGTCTATATACATAGGAGCCTTTGCATATATCGGAGAGAATGCAGTCCTCGGCGAAGGGTGTAAAATCTATCCACAAGCCTATATCGGCGACAATGTAAAAATAGGGACGGGAACTATCATCTATCCGGGAGTAAAAATATATCACGATTGCGTGATAGGCAATAACTGCATCGTACATGCAGGAACCGTTATCGGTGCCGATGGGTTCGGATTTGCCCCGCACAACGGTTCTTACGTGAAAATAGCGCAAATAGGGAATGTCATTCTCGAAGACCATGTCGAGATCGGAGCCAATACAACCATCGACCGGGCCACTATGGGATCGACCGTCATACGTCAAGGTGTAAAACTCGACAACCTCATACAAGTAGCCCACAACGTAGAAATAGGCGAGAATACCGTAATGGCTGCCCAATGCGGCATCGCCGGCTCTACAAAAGTAGGCAGCCATTGCATGATGGGCGGACAAGTGGGAATAGCCGGGCACATCACCATCGGAGACCACGTGAACATCGGTGCCCAATCGGGTATTCCCAATCATGTTGATTCGGACTGTAACCTGTTGGGTACTCCGGCCATGCCTGCCCGAGACTACGCTCGGGCATCGGTATTGATACGGAAATTGCCCGAGTTGAACCAGACCGTGAGACAACTGCAAAAAGAGATAGAAACACTAAAACGAAAGCTGGGCGAATAAAACTCCTTCAAAGCGCCCCTAACAATAAGGAGATATGGAAATGAAACAACAAACACTGAAAAGTAGCTTTACCTTGCAAGGCAAAGGTCTGCATACGGGCCTCGACATCGAAATCACGTTCCTGCCGGCTCCCGAAAATCACGGTTACAAAATACAACGTGTCGACCTCGACGGACAACCCGTACTCGATGCCGTCGCCGAAAACGTAATCAATACCCAACGCGGAACCGTACTGGGAAAAAACGACATAACGGTAAGTACCATAGAACACGCTATGGCCGCCCTCTACGCTTCGGAAATCGATAACTGCCTGATACAGGTCAATGCTCCCGAATTTCCCATACTCGACGGAAGTGCTCAAATATATATTGAAAACATCATGCGGGTCGGCATCGAGGAACAATCGGCCGAAAAAGATTACTACATCATTCGCAACAAAGTAGAAATCACCGACGAGGAAAGCGGTTCTTCAATCATCGCCTTACCCGATGACCATTTCAGCGTAAGCACGATGGTACTCTTCAACTCCCCTATCCTCAATTACCAGTATGCCTGTCTCGAAGATATGAAGAGTTTCCCCGAAGAGATCGCTGCCGCACGTACATTCGTCTTCGTAAGGGAGATCGAACCTTTGTTGAAAAACAACCTCATCAAAGGCGGAGACCTCGATAACGCCATTGTCATTTACGACCACAAAATAGAACAATCCGAATTCGACCGTATAGCCGATCTCGTAGGAGTTTCCCACAAAAACGCCGATGAATTGGGTTTCATCAACAACCGCCCTCTTGTGTTCAATAACGAGCCGGCACGCCATAAACTGCTCGATATTCTCGGTGATATAGCCCTTATCGGGAAACCCATCAAAGGCCGCATCATAGCAACACGCCCCGGCCATAAAATCAACAATCTCTTTGCACGCGCCATACGCAAAGAGGTAAAACGGCAGGAAATACAAGTCCCGTTCTACGACCCCAACAAGGAGCCGGTCATGGACGTGAACCGCATCAAAGGCCTGCTACCTCACCGCTATCCGATGTTGTTCGTCGACAAAATTATAGAAATCGGGAAAAACCACATCGTAGGAATTAAAAACTTCACCAGCAACGAACCGTTCTTTCAAGGACATTTCCCCCAAGAGCCCGTCGTTCCCGGTGTCCTGCTCATCGAGGCAATGGCCCAGACCGGCGGTTTGCTTACCCTCAATACGGTAGAAGATCCGTCCAGCTACTCGACCTATTTCATGAAAATAGATAATGTAAAATTCCGCCAAAAAGTCGTACCCGGCGACACCGCCATATTCCACGTATCGTTCATGACCGAGATGCGGCGAGGTTGTGCATACATGAAAGGGTATGTATTTGTCGGCGATAAAATCACTACCGAGGCCGAATTTATGGCACAAATCACAAAAAACAAATAAAGACCTAACCTTATTATTATCTCATGCAGCACCCATTATCATATGTAAATCCCGATGCACAAATCGGTAAAGACGTAGAAATAGGGCCGTTTGTTACTATCGACAAAAATGTCGTCATCGGCGACGGAACCCGTATTATGTCAAATGCAACCATTCTCGAAGGCGCCCGTATCGGTAAAAATTGCACCATCTTCCCGGGAGCCGTCGTTTCGGCCATTCCACAAGATCTCAAATTCAGGGGAGAAGAAACAACCGCCGAAATAGGCGACAACACTACCCTGCGCGAATACGTAACCGTAAACCGTGGAACTGCATCGAAAGGGAAAACCGTTATCGGGAATAACTGCCTGCTCATGGCTTACGTACATATCGCCCACGATTGCAAACTGGGCAATAACATTATTATCTCCAATGCGTCTCAAATAGCCGGAGAGGTCGTTATCGACGACTTCGCCATTCTCAGCGGTGGGGTATTGTGCCATCAATTCTCCCATATAGGCAGCCATGTCATGATACAGGGCGGTTCCCAAATCAATAAAGATATTCCGCCCTTTATCAAAGTGGGGCACACCCCTATCGCTTTCGCCGGCATCAACACCGTAGGTCTTCGCCGTCGTAATTTCAGCGACGAAGCCGTCGCCCTCATACAAGAGGTATATCGATGCATCTACATGGCCGGTATGAATACGAGCGATGCACTCAAATATATCGAAGACAATATTCCCGCCACTCCCGAACGTGATGAAATCGTGCGCTTTGTCCGTAATTCCGAAAGGGGTATCGTGCGGGGTATCAAATAAAATTTTGTGTATAACTAAGCAACGTAAAAATCATGGTTTATAAATTTCTGATCCTCTCCGACGAAGTCGATCATTTTGCCCGGGAAATAGAGATTGATTCCGAAGCGACATTTCTCGAATTGAATGACGCCATACTCGAATCGGTCGGTTATGCCAAAGATCAGCTGACTTCATTCTTCATCTGTGAAGACAACTGGGAGAAAAAAATCGAAGTTACGCTGATGGATATGGAAACCGGCTACGACGAAGACTCATGGGTCATGGGAGAAACCCGTCTGAGCGAACTGCTCGAAGACGAAAAACAACGTATGCTTTTCGTCTTCGACAATATGACCGAACGCGCATTCTTCATCGAACTGCGGGAAATCATTACCGGTAAAAACCTGAAAAAAGCGGTCTGTACCCAATCAATGGGCAATCCCCCCGCACAAACCGTAGATTTTGAAGAAATGGAGAAAACCATCAAAAACAATGATCTTGGCATCGACGAGGATTTTTACGGGAATGATGACTACGACCCGTCGGAACTTGATACCGAAGGTTTCGACGATCTCGACATGAGCGAAGAAGATACGAGATTCTAAACGAACTTAACAAACTCTCTTTCATTCATCGGGGAGAAAATCTCAAAGATTTTCTCCCCGATTATCATATATGACAATCCTAAAAACATGGATTGCCCATGAATAGACAACTTCAAAGGCGGCAACCTCTGAAACTCCCGTAAGAACTGAAATAAGAAAGTACCCATGCCTCCGCATGGGTACTTTCTTATTTCAGTTCTTACAAGTTTTTTCCTATTAATTTTGATTTATTGGAAACGGTTATAAAAAAAGAGTGCAACAAGTTGGACGCTGTTACACTCTGTTTGCTGGAATAATCCAGCGAAAGCGGCTAACTTGAATTAGCCAGATAAACCGTTGTAGTTATGGAAATCCGATTTTCCGTAAGGGTTTGGAAGTTGAAAGTAACGATTATAGTTAACATTTAACTTGCCAAACCGGGGGTAATGAAAGGAATTACCCCCGAACGGTTTAATTTCCACATCGCAAATATAGCCGTATTTCCCGAACGATCAAAAGCCACGCTGTAAAATTTGAATTATTAACAATTTAAATATTACAGTTATGAAAACTTTTACAGACTACTGCAAAGATTTTATCATCGAAAACATTGATGAACACAAAGGCCGAACGACTTATGCCGAAGAAATCGGATATATGATAACCGATAGGATAAATATAGACGGGTCGGCGGAGTATAGTACGTACAACGCAATAGAATATTTGAAAAGCTGGTGGTACGACTGCGCCGATTATATAAATTACGAAAAGGATAATTTCGGCGAATTAGCGCATAATCCATTTGAAGAGCCAGAAGCGTTTCATGTTTGCATGATTACAGCCGGTGTAAATAATCTACTTTATCAGTGTGATGTTATATCGGAAAATTGCAATGAAGAAATAAAACTTACTCCCCAAATAATAGAGCGGATAAAAGACGAGGTACAAGATAAAGAAATACAGCTTTAAAAGAACTATAAAACCCAGCGGGGCGAAAGCCCCGCACAATATAAAATACTATGAACGTAAAATTATTAAGCCTAACGGAGAAAAACGAATACGCAATACGTAATATTCTGCAATCCATTGAAAACGCCCGCATATATTGCTCTTATCTTGATAAAGGCGATTTGCGGCAAGAACTTGAAGAAATGATACAAAAATCAAAAAAAGATGAAAGAATACAATGTAATAATAGAAACGGACGAAATGATCGTTTCCGGCTTCATAATAGAGGCGGAAAACCTCAAAGAAGCTAAGAGGATCGCACAATCACACAAACGACTCGAACGATTAAAAGGTAGAACCCGTGTAAAAAGAATTAAATAAAATGGTGGAAATCGTTATTATTAGCTATATTGCGGGGTTACTCGTCGGCGCGTACATCGCCCGAAATTGGAGAACCTTTTTAAAAGATTGATTTGTCGAACATTTAAAATATCAATACTATGCCGTTTATTACTTTTTTATGTCTGGTTATCTTCGTCTGCATACTAATGGGCGATGATGGGTTTAAAATTATGGGTGTGATGCTTGCCTTCGGGGTGGTTGCCGGCGTGATTTTGGGGATTATAAGGAATTACAAACACGAGGATGAAGACGAATTACCGGACGAGGATGAAGAACAGGAAAGGGATAAGTAAGAATTTGGGCTCAGATGATTAAAACAATACCGCCCGAACGAGTAAGGCACCCGAACGAGTATAAGCGTTTTTGCCATTCTTAGCCCTTTTTGAGGCTCAAAAAGGGTGGCCGAACGACCGGTATACAGATAACCCATAACATCGACATAGCCCACGCCGCACGACCCAGATAGCGGTATATAAATTGATGGATAGAGCTACGTCCGCCGTCGACTTTCTGACTTTTTTATTTGAACGCAAAGAACAAGAAATCATGAAAACCACATTAAAAGCCGCTTTCTTGGCAAAATACCCCAGATACATGAACATATTATCCATGTATGAGCAGGCGAACGACTGCCCGGCGACATGGGAGAATATAAGCAAACCAAAACTGGCAAAGTTCGTCGCATACATGACCGAACGAATAGCCCGAACGAGCGTAAAGACCTATTGCGCCATGTTTAAAGCCGTCCTAAACCTATACAACGACGAAATAGAGTTGCCAAAAGGTTATGAAGCGATCTTGTCTGTCAAGAAAGATGTTTCCGAAAACACATGGCTGAACGACTTCGAGATAAAACGACTGATCGACTATCATACACAAAACATGACCGAACGACTTGTCAGAAATCAATTCGTATTGGGCTGTCTGACCGGTGCAAGACATAGCGATTATATAAATTTTACCCGTGAAAACATCACAGGCGAACGACTGGCCTATGTGTCAAAGAAAAGCCACACAAGGGCGGAAATTCCACTGTCTCCGGTCGTTGAACGGATCATTGAAGATAATGAGACGAACGACCTTACAGGTAAAGAAGTTTCCGACGTAACATTCAATAAAACAATACGGGTTATTTGCAAAAACGTAGGCATAGACGAACGAGTGAAGCTGTATCAGGCAGGAAGATATATAGGCGGAGAAAAATGGGCATTCATTTCCTCCCACACGGCAAGAAGATCATTTGCCACAAACCTGTATCTGCGTGGTGCAGATCTCTATCTCATTAGTAAACTCATGGGGCATTCTTCCGTATCGATGACCGAAGGATATATCGTTTGCGGGTTGCGGGAACTCCCGGAAAAAGTCCTACAATACTTTCAAACGTTCAAATAGAGATGAACTATATTTCCATAGCTGAACGATCCGAACGAGTTGAACGAATTATTTACGCAATCTTGCACCCATTTACGCAAATAATTCCATTATATACGCTTAGCTCACTTATTTATCCAATAAAACAGGATTGTTAATATATATAATTACAGTACAGAAGAAATGGTAGAGGAAACAAAATGAGCGAAGAATATTCGAAAGCCCCCCATCAAGAAACCGGAGATTTCTTAAAACGAACGCGAGAGAAAAAAGGCCTGAGTAGATATAATGTCGCAAAACAGGCCGGATGGGAAAGAATAGACCCGATTGTTCGCATAGAAAGAGGGGAGAATTACAGCATAGACACGTTATTGCGTTATCTGAAAGCAACAGATATATACATCTTTTTCTCCGAAAAAAATAAATCTAATCCTGACGAGCCGATCGATGTCGAAGATATGATGCAAGCCATAGATAAGAATGGCACAAAACTTTAAATGAATGCAAATATGCGTGCAATAATATTATTCAGAAAATATAAATTGTTTAATTTCAATAATATACAATTAATAAATTATGCTTCAAAATAGATTACCTCCCTTAAATACGAAAACAACATAAAAAATCGGGAAGTTTCCTCCCCGATCTCTCTGTCCCTATAAATAATTATTTCCCAGCTTTGAGAGACTCCATGATAAGAGTCTCCAACTCATCGGCCAATTCGGGATTGTCTTGTATACACTTTTTCGCGGCATCTCGACCTTGTCCCAACTTTGTATCGTTGTAACTGAACCAAGAACCGCTCTTTTTGATAATACCTTTATCCACACCCATATCGATGATTTCTCCGGCACGGGAAATTCCTTCGCCGAACATGATGTCGAACTCGGCCCGACGGAACGGAGGGGCGACTTTATTCTTCACGACCTTCACGCGCGTCTGGTTACCGATGACCTCTTCTCCGTCTTTAATCTGGCTGATGCGACGAATGTCGAGGCGTACCGAAGCATAGAATTTCAAGGCATTACCACCAGTCGTTGTTTCGGGATTCCCGAACATCACACCCAACTTATCACGCAACTGGTTGATAAAAATGCAAGTGGTATTGGTCTTGCTGATTGTAGCCGTCAGTTTACGTAATGCCTGCGACATGAGACGTGCCTGCAATCCCATTTTCGAATCACCCATATCGCCTTCCAGCTCGGCTTTCGGGGTAAGCGCAGCCACCGAGTCGATCACAACGATGTCGACCGCCGAGGAACGTATCAACTGCTCGGCAATCTCCAACGCTTGCTCTCCGCTGTCGGGTTGAGAAATCCAGAGATTTTCGACATCGACACCCAATTTTTCGGCATAAAACCGGTCGAAAGCATGCTCGGCATCAATAATGGCCGCAATGCCGCCCGCTTTCTGAGCCTCGGCAATAGCGTGTATGGCCAATGTCGTTTTTCCCGATGACTCGGGACCATAAATCTCGATAACGCGCCCACGCGGATAACCGCCTACACCGAGGGCAGCATTCAAACCGATAGAGCCGGTGGGTATGATGGCAATCTCTTCGACCTGATCGTCTCCCAGCTTCATAATGGCACCCTTGCCGTAATTCTTCTCTATTTTATCCATCGCGGCTCGAAGCGCATTGAGCTTCTCGGACGGAATCGTGGCCTTGCCCGTTTCTTTTTTTACTTCTTCCATATATACTATTATTTATCGTTCAAAATTTGAGCGGCATGATTCTTGGTATCGACTTTATCGATAATACGCTCGATGATACCTTCTTCATTGATGATAAAAGTAGTGCGGAGCGTTCCCATATAAGTACGGCCGTACAACTTTTTTTCGGCCCATACGCCGAATGCCTGATTGAGCGACGTATCGGTATCGGCAATCAGATCGAACGGCAAAGACTGTTTCTCGATAAATTTCCGGTGGGAAGCCTCGCCGTCTTTACTTACTCCTACAACTTCGTAACCGGCTGCACGCAACTCGTCATATCCGTTGCGTAAACTGCATGCCTCGGCTGTACAACCCGACGTATTGTCTTTGGGATAAAAATACAACGCCACTTTACGACCTTTATAATCACTGAGTTTTATCTCTTTTCCTTCTTGATTGACGCCCCACACTTCGGGAGCTTTATCTCCTACTTTCATAAAAAACAGATTATCGAGGTGCTCCAACCTATAAGCGAGCCGACAGATACCTGCACCCACCGATATGGCATAGAGCCACCTCCTTACCTCACAAAGATACGAATAAAAAACAGAGTTCACCAAATGCCATGAAAGTATCTTACAGCAAAAACATCTCTTATAATTTCTCAAAGAATGTATACCGGCGGTTTTGTAGCACGATTGTAACACGTTTGTAGTTTCGGCGTAATCTGCGCACTTTACTTTTGCGCTCAAAAAGTACGACATGTTAGCAGAAACTCATAAAAAGAAAATCTCAAATCTATTATTCATCATTTGGGCCGGAGGTGCCGCCCTTTTTTCTTACGCCTTGGTATATGCTCTACGCAAACCTTTTACAGCAGCGACATTCGACGGACTCGAATTCATGGGTATGGATTATAAAACGGCAACGAGCATCATACAGATTGCCGGCTACATGTTGTCCAAACTTTTGGGTATCAAATTTATCTCCGAGCTGAAAAGGGAATATCGTCTGGGATTCATTATAGCATCGGTTGCCATAGCCGAAATATCTTTGATTTTATTTGCCGTTTGTCCCGTTCCTTACAATATCTTTGCACTGTTTTTCAACGGGCTGTCGCTGGGGTGTATGTGGGGCGTGATTTTCAGTTTTCTCGAAGGCCGCAAATTGAGCGGTATCTTGGCAAGCATCATGGGACTGAGTATTGCTTTCAGTTCGGGACTGGCCAAGTCGGTAGGTCTTTTCCTCATTAAAGATATGGGCATAGACAGTTTCTGGATGCCCGCAACCATCGGGGCCGTCGCTTGTGTGCTTCTTATCATACTGGCATTCGTATTGAACAAACTGCCTGCGCCCACCGAAGAAGACATCAAATGCTGTACCGAACGTGTCCCGATGGACGCCCGGCAACGCAAGAATATTTTTCTACAATTCGCCCCTGTTCTCAGTATGTTGTTTATCGCAAACCTTTTTATCACCGTCATGCAGGATATTAAGGAAGACTTTCTCGTGAAACTCGTCGATACGACACAACTCTCATCTTGGGCATTCAGCGGAATCGACGCAACGGTAACCCTCATTATTCTTACGATTTTTCTGCTTATATCTTTGATACGGGACCATCAAAAGGTTCTTTGCCTGATCCTGCTGCTGGTCATGACCGGTATGATGATGCTGGCCGGCGTGGCTTACGGATATGAAAAACTGCAACTACCACCTATGGTATGGCTGTTTATCCAAAGCCTCGGTCTATATACCGCCTACCTCAGTTTCCAAACCCTTTTCTTCGAGCGGTTCGTATCTTGCTTCAATATCAACGGTAACGTAGGATTCTTCATTATCACCATCGATTTCGTTGGCTATCTGGGTACGGTATGCGTTCTTATATTCAAAGAACTGTTTATTTCGGAACTCAACTGGATCGAGTTCTACAACACAATGGTCATGATACTCGGTATCGCCTGCTGTTTCCTTTTTGCCGGCAGTATTCTGTGGTTTATGCAACGCAGCAGTAAAAAGAGACCGGCGATTGAAAAGAAAAACGATATTATTTACAACTACGCAATAGAAAAACAGAATTGAAAATAGAAACGGAAAATGAAAGAGATTAAATGTGTTATCATGGACTGGGCCGGAACAGCGGTCGATTACGGCTGTTTTGCTCCCCTAAAAGCATTCCTTAAAGTTTTCAAAGAAGAAAAAGGCATCGAAATCACCTTGCGTCAAGCCCGGGAACCGATGGGAATGCTCAAAATAGACCATATACGGGCTATCTTGTCGATGGACGACGTAAGAAACAAATTCTCGACACGCTACAATAGAGAGTGGAACGAAACCGACGTCGACGAAATGTACCGAAGTTTCGAAAAACATCTTTTTGCATCTCTCTCCGAATTTACAACTCCCATACCCGGCGTTATCGAAACGATAGAATCTTTACGCCAGCAGGGTATAGCGATAGGCTCGACGACAGGATATACCGCCGCCATGATGGAAATCGTGCGCCCGGGTGCCGCAGCAAAAGGATATACGGTCGACAATCTGGTTACGCCCGATAATCTCCCGGCCGGACGTCCTGCCCCATATATGATTTATAAAAACATGATCGACCTCGAAATACCTTCGATACAACAAGTCGTAAAAGTGGGAGACACGATTTCAGACATCAAAGAGGGTGTGAATGCCGGAGCTTGGAGCGTAGGCGTCATCACCGGAAGCAATGAAATGGGACTGACCGAAGAGGAATACCGCCAATGTCCGGCTGAGGAGTTATCCCGTATGAAAAATGAAGTGAAACAACGTATGCTCGCTGCCGGTGCCCACCATGTTCTCGATAATATCACGGAACTCCCTCTGTATATCGCGACTCTTAACAAATCTCTCAACCAATAATTCCTATCCGACTATGAAAAGAAACTATTTATTATTGACCCCCGGCCCCCTAAGCACATCAGAAACCGTCAGAGAAGCCATGTTGCAAGACTGGTGTACATGGGACAAAGATTATAACGAAGGCATCGTTACGCCTTTGAGAAAAGACTTGTTAGCTATCGCCGGTCTGAACGAAGACGAGTACACCAATGTGCTGCTGCAAGGCAGCGGAACCTACTGCGTGGAAGCGACCATCGGTGCTGCCGTACGTCCGGAAGACAAACTGCTGATTCTCGCCAACGGCGCTTATGGAAAACGTATGGCCGAAATCGCCCGCTATTATCACATCGACTATGTACTCGTTTCTCTCAACGAAACCGAATTGATCACCGGCGAGACAGCCCGTAAGGCGCTGGAAGAAAATCCCGGTGTTACCCACTTGTCTATGGTGCACAGCGAAACGACGACCGGACTGCTGAACCGTATCGAAGAAGTCGCCGAAGTAATCAAAGGGAAAAATATCACATTCATCGTCGATGCGATGAGCAGCTTCGGCGGTGTTCCTATCGACATCAAAGGTCTGGGTATAGATTTCCTCATCAGCAGTGCCAACAAATGTATACAAGGTGTTCCCGGATTTGGTTTCATCATCGCCAAGAAAGAAAAAATGTCGGCGACCAAAGGTAATGCCCGCTCGCTTTCCCTCGACATCTATGCCCAATGGGAAACGATGGAAAAAGGAAACGGGAAATGGCGTTATACCTCTCCTACCCACGTCGTACATGCTTTCTATCAGGCCATGCAAGAGCTGAAAGCAGAAGGAGGCATTCCCGCACGGCATCGCCGTTACGAAGAAAATCACCGCACGTTGGTCGACGGTATGCGCAATCTCGGATTTGAAACGCTCTTACCCGATGACAAGCAGGGTTGTATCATCACCTCATTCTACTATCCGACAAAAGATTTCGATTTCGTCGATTTCTACAACAAACTCAAAGCAAAAGGTTTTGTTATCTATCCGGGAAAAATTTCCGAAGCCGATACGTTCCGCATCGGAAATATCGGAGATATTTATCCGCAAGACATCGAAGCCCTTCTGCAAGCCATCAAAGAAGTACGCAACTAATATCTTCTTATATATCGAAAATAGAAAAGCTCAGACTTGAATGTCTGAGCTTTTCTATATAATATTCTCTCTTACAGTTCCAAATCGACATTGAACTGTTCATGCCAGGGCAGTCCTTGTTTATTGAGCTGTTCCATAAAGGGGTCGGGATCGAATTCCTCGACATTGTAAACACCGGGTTTCTTCCAAATACCTTTCAAGAACATCATGGCCCCGATCATGGCAGGAACACCGGTCGTGTAGCTCACGCCCTGCATTCCCGTCTCCTCATAAGCGGCACGGTGCAAACAATTATTATAAACATAATAAGTAAGTTCTTTGCCATCTTTCACACCCCGTATGCGGCAACCGATCGATGTCTCTCCTTCGTAATTTTCACCGAGGTCTTGCGGATTGGGCAACACGGCTTTGAGGAACTGCAACGGAACGATTTCCATACCGTTGTAATTGATAGGCTTGATACTGGCCATGCCGATATTCTGTATCACCCGCAAATGGGTCAGATATTCCTGTCCGAAAGTCATCCAGAAACGGGCACGCTTGATAGTCGGATAATTCTTTACCAAACTTTCAAGTTCTTCATGATGAAGAAGATAACTTTCACGCGGTCCAACATTGGGATAAGTGAGCGGGCGGTGTATTTCAAGAGGATCGGTTTCTATCCACTTGCCGTCTTCCCAATATAATCCTTTCTGGGTAATCTCCCGTATGTTGATTTCGGGATTGAAATTGGTTGCGAATGCTTTATGATGATCGCCGGCGTTACAATCCACAATATCGAGATAATGAATTTCATCGAAATAATGCTTGGCGGCATAAGCTGTATATACGCTCGTTACACCCGGGTCGAACCCGCAACCGAGGATAGCCGTAAGACCGGCTTTCTCGAAACGGTCTTTGTAAGCCCACTGCCAACTATACTCGAAATGGGCTTCGTCTTTGGGTTCGTAATTGGCGGTATCGAGATAATTGACACCGGTACGCAGACAAGCCTCCATAATCGTCAAATCCTGATAAGGCAAAGCAAGATTCATAACGATATCCGGACGGAAACTCTCGAAAAGAGCAACCAACTGTTCTACATCGTCGGCATCGACCTGTGCGGTCTTGATCGCCTTATTCCCGATAGCCTCCACAATGGCGTCGCATTTCGATTTCGTGCGGCTGGCTATCATAATCTCTGTAAAAACGTCGGCGTTCTGCGCCACTTTGTGCGCGGCCACGGTAGCTACTCCGCCGGCACCGATAATAAGGACTTTTCCCATTTTACGTTATTGTTTATGAATTGTCGGTTTTAACGGTACAAAGATAGCTTTTTCCGATGAATATCGGGCAACTCTATCTTTACAATTTAATACTATTAAAACAGAGCCGCACGGCGACTGCCATGCGGCTTGAAATAGCACATGGCTGTTATTGATGCTGTTCGCGCAACAGATCGTTTACAGTCTTCACCGGATTGAACGTCGAAATGGGAACCTCGACAAAAAGCGTATTCCAGTCCGACATGGCTCCGTTCCACAACCCCGGTAATTCGAGAGCCTTCAAATCTTTTCCGTTCTTGGATTTGTACGAAATAAATCCGGTTTTCTTATCGACATATTTCGGAAGGTCGTATTTCTCGTTTTTCCCGTTTTTCACAGCACATACCAAATCGACAGGATTGAAGTGTGTCGACTTGTCGAACATCGCTTTCGAGGCAGGATTTTTCAAATCGATCTGCGAACTCTCCAATATCTGCGGAGAGAACGAACCGTCGGCATTATACACCAAGAAAGGTCCTCCGCCGGGTTCTCCCACATTCTTCACCATACCGCATACACGCAACGGACGACGCAATTTTTTCAGCAGATACACAACCAGCTCGGCATCTTCCATTTTCTTTATATCGGGGTGGCGGGTAAAGAGTTGCTGTTGCAGGAAAAGTATGACTTCCCGTACATCGTCCATCGTGTATTTTCCGCTTTCAAGCATGGAAACATAAGCATCGATCTGTTTTTTAAGAGAAACAAGTACTCCGCCTATGATTTTTTTGAAACGCACGGTATCGGGTTTTATGCGATCGGGTACGACATTATCGATATTTTTAATAAAAATCACATCGGCATCTATGTCATTGAGGTTCTCGATAAGGGCGCCATGCCCTCCGGGACGGAAAAGCAACTTGCCTTTGTCTCTGAACGGCTTATTCTCCATATCGGCCGCAATGGTATCGGTCGAAGGTTTTTGTTCCGAAAAACTGATGTGATATTTCACATCGTACTCTTTTTCATACAAGGCTTGTTTATCGGCCACGACTTTTTTGAAATAGGGCAAATGCTCATGGGATACGGTAAAATGCACATTCACGTCGCCGGCCTCGTTGCGGGCATACATGGCTCCCTCGGCCAAATGTTCTTCCATGGCCGTACGATCGGCATCGGGATAATGATGGAATTTGAGCATACCTTTCGGTAATGCCCCGTAGTTGAGCCCTTTCTCCGAAAGAAGATTTGCAACAATCTCTTTATACTGTCCCGCCGCTACCAACGCATCTATATCCCGGCCTTCTTTTTCGAGGCAAACTTTATTGAGGTCGGCGTAAAAAGCAAAATCTTTGATATGTGAGAAAAATTTCTTTTCGAATTCGGTTGTAGGTTCGGTATAATCGGCATCGACGAATTCAAATAAATTTTTGAACATACGGCTGGCCGCACCCGATGCCGGAACAAATTTCACAATCGTCGGATTCGATGCCAAATATTCGTCCCAAACGTCAAGATAGTGATCGATCGCCGTATCGTCGAGTGCCAAAATACCATTTCCCAGCCCGGCAGGAGCTTCCAATTTGAGATAGGGGAAACCGGTCTCGAAACAATGCAACTGTTCTTCAATCTGTTTTTCGGAAATTCCTTTCTGTTTCAGTAATGCTAAATCTTCGGGTGTAAACATAGTATCTATTTTTAGGATTGTCAAAATTGAAAACTTCTCAAAGTTAAAAATTTTTTTGGGAAAAACAATGGTTATTTGAGCAAAGTTTATATATTCGTTACGGTACATTTTCTATTACAATAAATACTTTTTTAAGACTGCAACAACATGAAAGCAATTGTTATATATTATAGCCACAAAGGACGCACCGCCAACTATGCCCGGGAAATCGCCATGTACTTATGGTAGAAAGGAATAAGCGTAAGTCTGTGCTCCGTTTCCGACTTCGACCGTAATAAGGCCAAAGAAGCCGATCTGCTGCTGACCGGCTGCTGGACTTGCGGCTGGTTTATCATAAACCAACACCCCCATGAACAATGGAAATCTCTCGCCAAAACCATTTCAGGGATATTCCCGATAGAAAAGACGCTTTTCTTCACGACCTACAAAATAAGAACAGGTAGCATGTTCCGAAATATGAAACACGCCATGAACATACCCGCATCGACCCGGGTTCACCGACTGCAATCCCGCACGGGCAAACTATCGGAACACGATCGCGAACTTTTGAATTTATTTATCAATAGAATGCTTCCATATCTACAATACCGAAACAAATAATTTCGACTGTATAAAATTCATTTTTTGTTTACAAATCACCACCTTCTCGAATAAAATGATTACTTTTGTTGTATTCCTTTGACTATTTTCTCGAAATGGCAGAATTTATGAACGAGAAACAATACTTTACAGCAACCGAACGCAAAGAATTCCTGAAAGTCTACCGGTCTTTGTTCGCCACAGCCCGTCCACTCATAGGTGAAAAAGAATTCTTTTTCCTTCGCCAACATATTACCGAGGCTGTATTATCGGGCAGTTACCTGCGAGATAGTAACGGAATAAACCGCTTGTACCACGACATCGCCACGGCCCTTATCCTTTCACAAGAAGTGGGCCTCGACCGCAGCACGCTGGCCGCCGTACTTACTTGCAATCTCGTCGTCGAAAACCGGTTGTCTTTCGAGGCTGTCGAAAATCTATTCGGTACCGATTGCGTCAAAATCATACGGGGGCTCATCAAAGCCAACAGCCTATATGCCAAGCAAGAAACCGTCCAAAGCGATAACTTTCGCAACTTACTGCTCACATTCGCCGAAGACGTGAGGGTGATTATCATCATGATCGCCGACAGGCTATGCCTCATGCGCATGATCAATCATCACCCCAACAACAGATTCAGAGAAAACGTTGCCTACGAAGCCTCTTATCTCTACGCCCCTCTCGCTCACAGGTTGGGATTATACCGCATAAAAACCGAGCTCGAAGACCTCGCTCTCAAATATACCCAACGTGAAGAATACGACCGTATCGCCCACAAACTGAGTGAAACCAAAGAATCCCGAGACAAATATATCCGGGAATTTATCGCCCCTATCAAAGAAAAACTGGCAACTGCCGGATTGAAGTTCGAAATAAAAGGCAGGGTAAAATCCATATCTTCGATTCTGAACAAAATCCGGAAACAAAATGTCGATATCGAAGGTATTTACGATCTTTTTGCCATACGAGTCGTACTCGATACTCCGCCGGAAAACGAATCGGCCGACTGCTGGCACGTCTATTCCATCATCACCGACATGTACCGCCCCAATCCCAAACGGCTGAAAGACTGGTTATCGGTTCCCAAAAGCAATGGCTATGAGTCCCTGCACATCACCGTATGGGGCCCCGAAGACCGATGGGTCGAAGTGCAGATACGGACCAAACGTATGGACGAAATCGCCGAGCGGGGCCTTGCCGCACACTGGAAGTACAAAGGGTTGAAAAGCGAAAAAGGGCTTGACGACTGGTTGAACAATGTGCGCGATATTCTCGAATCGGGCGACGGAGGGCCTATGGAACTGATGAAAGAATTCCGCATGGACCTCTACGATAAAGAAGTATTCGTATTCACCCCCAAAGGAGACCTGTACAAACTTCCCAAAGGAGCGACCATGCTCGACTTCGCTTTTCTCATACACACCCATCTGGGTTGCCGATGCACGGGAGGGAAAGTCAATGGCAAGAATCAAACCATTCGATATAAATTACAAAGCGGAGACACGATAGAAATACTCACCTCTCCCACCCAAAAACCCAAACGGGAATGGTTGTCGATTGCCTGCACATCCAAAGCCCGGGTGAAAATAAAACAGACACTCAACGAAATCCAACATAAGGAGGCCGAGCTGGGAAAAGAATTGCTTGTGCGACGATTTAAAAACAGGAAAGTCGATGTCAACGATTCCATTCTCATGAAATTGATACGAAAAACCGGATATAAAACGGTAACCGATTTTTATTGCGCACTATCGCAAGAAAAAATCGACGTCAATCACATACTCGACCTTTATCATGAAATAGAACGTAAAGAAAGCGAAGAATCGAGCGAAAACCGCACAGCCGAGAATTTCGTTGCCACCCAATCGCCAAACGGGGATTTTGGAGAAGACGAACTGGTCATCGACCAAAATATCAAGGGACTCGACTATAAATTATCGAAATGCTGCAATCCCATCTTCGGTGATAAAATATTCGGATTCGTTTCTTCGCAAGGAAGTATAAAAATACATCGGGAGGACTGTCCCAACGCTGAAAACTTACGCACACAATTCGGATACCGTATCGTAAAAGCCCGCTGGTCGGGCAAACAGGGCTCTCAATATGCCATCGTATTGCGGGTCATCGGCAACGACGACATAGGTATCGTTACCAATATCACCTCTATCATCTCAAAAGAGAAACGCATATCGATGCGGAGCATATCCATCGACTCCAACGACGGACTGTTTCAAGGCCACATCACCGTCCTCGTCGACGATACAACCGCACTCAACACGCTGATAAAAAAAATAAAGACTATAAAAGGCGTGAAAAACGTAACCCGCGAAACAACCCTTTATTCACCGAAAGAATGACGAAGTCCCCTATTTTTCTCTTTTTGGGAAGCATATGCACGATATTCTGCCTCACATTATCGGCTTGCAACCGACACCCGAAAGCCGAAGCACTTTATCTGCGTGCCGAAGAAGCTTTCGGAACAGGCGAATACCATACCGCCCAACGCATCATCGATTCCATACCCGAAAGCGATACACTTGCATTTGAATGGATACGCAAAGGCATAATCCTCAATCAACGCATTACATTGGAACAAAACCGTCGTAATCTCTCCTTCATAGACAGTCTTTTACCCCTCCTGTATTCCACAAGAGAAGAACTCCTGCCCCAATTCCGCTATATACAAAACACCGATTATCAAGATGAAGGCCGTTATGTGTACCGACATGACCGAAATGCAGGGAAAGCCCACCACTCCTGCCTACGGGTACAAATAACACCCGATTACGAAGCTGAAATCATCAGTGTTTATTGCGGACGCAAACCCTTACGGCATATCTCGGCCAAAATAGAATTGCCCGACGGTACTTACGCTCTCACGCCAACAACGCCATATGACGGAGCGCAAAACTATCGGTTCACCTTTCAAGATGGTCGCCATTGTGAACTGGTCTGTTATTCGGGACGGGAATTGCGTCCCGTATTCGAGACTATTTTCTCGGCTGGACAACGCCCCATAAAAATATCTTACGAAGGAGATTTCCCATACACCTACACGCTGAGCCCAAACGATCGCGAAGCATTCAACGCCGGTTTTCGCCTCATCTCAATTCAAAAACGTATTTCTAATTTAGAAAACGAAAAAAAGAGAGCCGAAAAAACCGTCGAACTTCTCACCCGGCAACTTTCCCAGACCTCTCGTCCATAACCGAAGCAGAAAAAAATTTAGAGATAAAGGTTTGTATACTAAGAAATATTGTCGTACCTTTGCCCCGCAATTGAAAAAAGTATTAACCAATTCAATCACAAAACTATTATGAACCATTACGAAACCGTTTTCATTTTAACTCCCGTTTTGTCTGACGTACAGATGAAGGAAGCGGTAGACAAGTTCAAATCGATACTCACCGAACAAGGTGCAGCTATCGTGAACGAGGAAAACTGGGGATTGCGCAAACTGGCCTATCCTATCCAGAAAAAATCTACCGGGTTCTACCAACTGCTGGAGTTCGATGCAGAACCTTCTGTTATCGAGAAACTTGAAGTTAACTTCCGTCGCGACGAGCGCGTAATTCGTTTCCTCACTTTCAAGATGGACAAATTCGCAGCCGAATATGCCGCAAAAAGAAGAAATGTAAAATCAGTTAAAGAAGAGAAGGAGAATTAATCATGGCACAAGCACAATCTGAAATCAGATATTTGACCCCTCCCTCGGTCGATGTTAAAAAGAAAAAATACTGCCGTTTCAAAAAGAGCGGTATCAAATATATCGACTATAAAGATCCCGAATTCCTGAAAAAATTCCTCAACGAGCAAGGTAAAATCCTGCCTCGCCGCATCACCGGGACTTCGCTCAAATTCCAACGTCGTATTGCACAAGCTGTAAAACGTGCCCGCCACTTGGCTTTGCTGCCCTACGTAACCGACATGATGAAATAATCTAAAAGTAAGGAGGACACAAGCATGCAAGTTATATTGAAAGAAGATATTCTGAATTTAGGATACAAAGACGATATCGTGAGTGTAAAAGACGGCTATGGCCGTAATTACCTCATTCCTCAGGGAAAAGCCGTCATTGCCTCGGAATCGGCCAGAAAAGAACTTGCCGAAAATCTGAAACAACGCGCTCACAAAATCGCCAAAATCAAACAAGACGCTCAAGATTTGGCAGCCAAAATCGAAGGCATAAGCCTCACCATCGCAACCAAAGCCAGCGCTACGGGCAAAATCTACGGCTCGGTTACCAATATTCAAATCGCTGAAGCTTTGGCTAAACTCGGACACGAAATCGATCGTAAGATCATTGTAGTGAAAGATGCCGTAAAAGAAATCGGTTCTTACAAAGCCGTAGTTAAACTGCACAAAGAGGTAAATGTAGAAATACCTTTTGAAGTAGTTGCCGAAGAAGCTGCTGCCGAATAATCCCCGTATTATCGGAACAATAAAAATAAGAGGATAAGTTTTATAACTTATCCTCTTTATTATTTTGTACAAACTCGATTCAAGAACGGATCATCGTGAGCATCATCTTAAAACGTACATCGGCACGTACCGCATGAGGAATATTGGCCGGCATCATTATCATTTCTCCGCTATCCACGACATACTCTTTCCCTGCTACCGTAATAGCGGCTCGACCATCTATCACCTGCAACACCGCATCGAAAGGGGCTGTATGTTCACTCAATGCCTGTCCTTCATCAAAAGCAAAGAGTGTAATGTTTCCTCCCTTATTATGCAATACTTCCCGACTCACAATACTCTGCGACGCATAATCGACCTTTCTTGCAGGAATAAAAGGTTCTTTGAAATCTTTTGTTTCCATAATCCGACTCTCTTTTAGTAAATACAAATTCTCTGTCGTCCCGACAAATCGGGTCGATATAGGAATGACAAAACAAACACAAAAATTGTTCAGAGACAAGACGGATAAAAAAAGAAGAAAAAGCCCAAGCTCTATTGCTGTTTTTCTTTGGCTTCTTCGCGAGGTATGAGAATGGCCGTATAGACTTGCAATACGGTGGCTATAATGAAGAGCACAACCCAATCGATGCCACCCCGCCAAAACATCAGCACAGCTGCTCCGATAAAAATGAACGAAGAAAACAATTCCTGTCTGTAAAGACGACGCAAACGCAGATTCCGACCGTTATAACGACGGAAAAGACGTGTCAAAAACATTCCCAACGAGCCCGCAGCAAAAAAATAGGCTGGCAGATCGGGTATAAACGTATAGGTGGCGGCCCCCAAAAGCACGGCGACAGCCGAACATTGAAATAGGGCATTCAATGCGTTCTTCTCCATAAACAATCAATCATCGATAATGATAAATACGTCTTCATTATCCCGCTTCATCTGATAAGTTTCTCTCGCAAACTTCTCGAGGTTCTCGTCATTCGAACGTAATTCTTCGAGTCGGGCTTTACTCTCATCGACAATCTGCTGATAATGGTTGACACTTTTCCGCAACTGCGAAATCTGGCGATCGTACCGATAACTCTGAATAAAACTGTTCTCATCGATAAAGGCCATCTCAAATACCAACGTACCCGAAATATAAACCATCAAAGGCACACGACGCAGCAACGACCATATCTTCATGAACTTTCTCTTCATTTCAGGACGGAAATATTTCCACAAACGTACGTAAAGTTTTCGAAACAGGAAAGTTTTTTCCGAACGAATCGCCACCAAGTTCCCGAAGACAAATCAAGAAGAAAAAATAAATACACGGCAACAGCCGTATTATCATCGGGGTTTTGTATCTTTGCCGGCAAAAATTGCCGTCATGCACCTTGTTATTGACCAGGGAAATACAACCATCAAATTTGCGCTGTTCTCGGGAGAAGGAATCCCCGACAGGATAGAACAAATACCACGTCTCAGCCGGACTTATATAGACAAGTTGCTCTCTGCCTACCCCATATCGAGCTGCATTTATTCCTCGGTTGCTCACACCGATACCGATATGATGGCTTATCTGCAATCTCAAATCTCCCACTTCTACTATTTTACGCCCGATACGCCACTGCCCGTTATCATCGATTATCGCTCTCCGAAAACACTGGGAAGCGATCGTATCGCCGCCGTAATAGGGGCTCGTGCCGAAGCTCCGGATCGTGATATTCTGGTCATCGATGCCGGGACGTGTATCACATACGACATGATTACTGCCACAGGACATTTCCTCGGAGGCAATATCGCACCGGGTATAAAGATGCGTTTGAGATCGATGAATAAATTTACCGAAAAATTGCCTGTCGTAGAAAAAAACGGAGATACTCCTCTCTTGGGCTATGATACGGAAACGGCAATGCGTTCGGGGGCGATTCTCGGAGCTTGCTACGAAATCGAAGGTTATATATCAAGTCTGCGACAAGAATATCCTGAGCTTTTGATTTTTTTAACGGGTGGAGATGCTTTTTTATTGGCAGACAAATTAAAAACCTCCATCTTTGTAGACGATTGTATTGTATTGAAAGGATTAAACAGAATATTGTATCATAATGTCTACCCATAAATCGGTTTTATACACATTTTTCATTGCCGCCTTGTTCATAGGGACACTTCCCTTACATGCACAAAGCAACATCGACAGCCCATACTCCCGTTACGGTTACGGCACGCTCGATAACCATACCATCGGAGCTTCCCGATCGATGGGCGGAATAGGTTATGCCATACAGAGCGGAAAACAAATCAATATAAAAAATCCGGCTTCCTACGCGGCTATCGATACACTCACTTTCCTATGCGACTTCGGTGTAAGTTTGCAATTCGATTACATGAAAGAAGGATCGCTGAAAGAACATAGGACAAATTGGAGTTTTGAATATTTTGCCTTGCAATTTCCATTAGCCCGATGGTTGGCGACAAGCATCGGCGTCCTACCATTTTCCACAGTAGGATATGACTATACCGGCGGTATCAAGAACGGCACGGTAAGACAGACCGGAGAAGGAAGCATCAATCAGGCTTATATCGGTCTGGGAGCTTATTTGTTCAAGGGATTTACGCTTGGAGTAAACGTCAATTACCTGTTCGGAGAAATCACCAACAGCTCGACATCGATCTCCAACATCGATGCTACCAACGCTACCGTTTTCGACAACACCCTCAATATCTCTGATTATCGCATAGATATAGGCCTACAATATGCCATACGTATCAACGAAAAAAACCGTCTTACCTTAGGTGCTGTTTACACACCGAGCAAAAAACTTTTGGGAAAAGGCTATATCAGCGGAGGGAATTATAACACATCTTCGGGAAATACCTCTTACTTTCAAAACGATACCATAAAACTGAAAAACGGATATTCTTTACCCGCATCTTACGGGGCCGGTATAAGTTATACATACGACGAGCGATTGACAATAGGAGCAGATTTTACGTTCCAGTCGTGGAGCAAATCCAAATTTGAAAATTCGACATCTTATTTCAACAATTATCTCAATGCCGCTATCGGCGCAGAATTTCTCCCCCAAACATATTCGAACAAATTTTTCCAAAGTGTCCGTTATCGGGCAGGATTGAGCGTGGGACGTTCATATCCCCTCGTCAAGTCGTCAACCGGAAACAATGATTTGTGGGAAACAGGAGTTACTTTGGGTGCAGGAATACCCATGAAGCGAAACAAATCGATCATCAATATTACATTCGGCTATACCAACCGTAGAACGACTCCGACCCGACTGGTTACCGAAAATGAATTCAAAATTTCCGTAGGGCTGACATTCAATGAGATGTGGTTCTATAAAAGCCGTTTGCACTAACCGAAACACGGTGGAACAGCACGCCTGAATTATGAAGATCGGACATCATTCTATCGGGATTTCGCCACTTACCGTTACAATCATGCTCATAGTGATGGCATCGGTATCGATACTGACCTCCTGCCAGAAAGAGAAAAAAGCCATTATCGAAAGTTTCGGAGACCCCAAAGACGTCCCTTCCCTTTCGACATTCGATGTCAATACCCTCATTTCCGACTCCGGCGTAACCCGCTATCGCATACAAGCCAAAGAATGGAGGGTATTCGATAAAGCCGATGAGCCGTATTGGTTTTTCCCGCAGGGTATTTTCGTCGAAAAATTCGATTCGAATTTTGCTACCGAATCTTTTATATTAAGCGATACCGCCATATTCTTCAATAAACTGCAACTCTGGCGACTGAGAGGAGACGTCCGCATAGAAAACATGCAGGACGAACGATTCTTTACCGAAGAAATATATTGGAATCAACAGAAAAAGAGTATTTACTCCGACAGTGCCATACACATCGAACGGTCGGATAGAATTATCGAAGGCGTCGGATTCATATCGAACGAAGCCATGACGCAATATACCATACGACATACGACGGGCATATTCCCTATAAACCAAGATAAGAGCGACGAAAAAAAAAGCAAGCGGACCGATACTCCTCGCTCCCGAGAAAATAATGCAAAAAAATACACCCC
>UMHU01068220.1_pt1 | contig 26904 bp, 37 predicted proteins | sample 1965591 | NCBI WGS metagenome assembly UMHU01 (sample SAMEA4836101, study PRJEB28245) | human gut metagenome | biome: gut microbiome; material: fecal sample | place: Denmark | collected 2008
TTAATCATGATGTCACTGGTTCGAGCCCAGTTGGGGGAGCCAAGAGAAAAGTCAGTAATTGAGCCATAAACGGCTTGTTTACTGGCTTTTTTGTTATACTTTCGTGGTTGTTCGGAACGTTGAGGAATGTACAAGATATTGTGGGTTGCTACAATGTTGCTACGAATTTCAGGTCGTAACAAGGCATTGACGGCTCAAAAAAATAGTCCCCGATTGATTTCGGGGGCTTTGTTGTTTTATGCGAGTTTTTTAACAGCATCATAGAGCGTGTCAAGCTCTTGAATAATGTAATGGTTGATGTCGGTTTTGTATTCTGCGTGTCCCATAAGTGCGATGATGTCCTCTTCTCTTGCGCCTGCCGCTGACATACGAGTTGAAAAAGTTCGACGGCAACTATGCGGAGTAAACTCATTTCCTAAACCCATAGCCTTCATTGCAGGACGAAAAGCATATTTTAAAAAGTAATCCTTGTTCATCGGCTTGCCGAAATCCTCGCCAAGTCGGCAGAAGATAGTTTCGCCGTGATGATTTATGCAGTCGGTCACCATTTTTTGTATTTTTGGATGTATAGGAATCAGTCTATTTTTGCCTGCCTCTGACTTTATGCCTGCAATAAAATAAGGTATGCCTTGTTCGCTGACATGGTATTGCTCGATCGTGAGTGTCAAAAACTCCGATACTCTAAAGTTGAGATAGCACATAATGTAAGCGTAATCAGCATATGGTACTCGCCCTATGTTTTGCCGGATGAGCTCTAATTGTACTTCCGTGAACCTTGTAGCATTGACTTCTTCGGGTTCAGGGAGTTCTATAAACTCGGCGTAATTCTTGGCTACTATATCTTGTTCCAAAGAGTACTTGTATATCTTGGTCAAAAATACTTTAATTTTATGCAAAGCCGAAAATTTCAGGCCGTCACACATTTTTGGCGTGTCAGTCGTTTTGTATGTACCTTTTCCGTTTGACAGAAGATATTTTAGTTTGCCTCCGGCGCCTTCCTCGTGATGTGGATTTTCGTAATAATCTACGATCGCCTGAAAGTCGAAAGTTTTTAAATCTCTAAACTTACGACTGTATAACGGTCGTAGCTTAACCCAAGCGGCATTGTAAGAGCTCTTGGCATCGTCACTCAATTTTTGATATGCTTTAGTTTTTAACCAGCGCTCATGCAATTGCGAAAATGTTATGTTAATGTTGCTTGTGGGGGCTGATTCGTAGTCCGTTAGAGCCTTGACCGCCTCTGTGCGTGTTGCGAATCCTCCAACATACACACGCTTACCTGTTATTGTTGAAGCGACATACCACGGCTTTGTCTTACTGTCTTTGCGATAATAAATAGAGCCTGTGCCGTTTGCTCTCTTTGGCTGTCGCTTGGGTTTATCGGTTTGATTTTTACCGCAATACGGACAATACACAAAATCGTCCTGTAGTTCTCGGTTACACCGTCGGTTTATACATTTTTTCATTTTAACTTAACGCTCCTAAAAACGGGCGCAAAAATCCCCTGTAAAATGTTGTAATTTTCACAGGGATGTGGTACAATATTATTGCTTGATTAAAGTACCGTTGCACCCGTTGTAATGGTTTCCGCTCTGTTCGACTGGTACTCGAATGGAGCGGATTTTTTATTATGTTTTATTTTGGATGATCAGCGTAATTTTAGCGTAATAAGTCTTAATGTCCTCAGCATAGCCGATATACAAATCTTTGATACCTAAAATTCGTGACTGATTATTTTTAACAAAATCGCAATCTTCAGTGTGTAAGTTACCTATCTCCATACCGTTTGCAATTATTTTAATTGCAGGTTCACCTTGATAGCTGTACTCTTGCATTGATACATTAACAACCTTGCCTGCTTGCTTGTCAGCCCTAAGTCTTTTAAGACATTCTTGTCTGTTGCCGAATGTAACACCTGCAACTTTCATCTTTTTAGAGTGTGATTTACCCGTTTCAGGTTTTACATTCACTTGTGGTTGTGGTGTCGGCTGTTTTGGTTTGCCGAACAGTTTAGAAAGTAATCCCATTGTTTTGCCTCCTTATTTTATATTGACAAATAACGCAAATAAATGTACAATAAAATATAAAGAGGTTAGCGCCTTTTTATCCCTATTTTGACTGCTCATAGTGCCAGCTGTGAGCGGTCTTTTTTTATTTTTGATTAGCAAAGTCCGTTTTATGGGACTTTGTAATATATTGCCAACATTTACTACTTGAAATTGTCGAACAGAATTTCTATAATTTAATTATAGGAATTTCGTCCGAATCTTACGAATGAAAGGAAATTAATTCATGAAGAAAAACACAGCAATCCGGCAAGAAATAATTGAATACATAGAATCAATCGAAAATCACAAAGCCTTAGTAGCTATACTGAAATTTATAAAAATCATATATCGTCGTAATTTGAACGGTCACGGGGGAGCTTAACGCTCCCCTTTGTTTTTGTCCGAAACTCCTTTAATAAAGTTTTTAAAAACTTGCCGCTCAAGCGGCGCCATACTTATATATGTACGAATAATGTCAATGTCGATTTCATCAAGGTCATACTCTGCTCTAAGAGCATCAATCACGACATCTTCACTTTCTTCATCAAACATCTCTCCCTCGCCTGTTTTGAGCCACTCGAGGTTTACACTGAATATAGCCGAAATATCTCTAAGTGTTCGCTCTGAAAACTCTCTTTTTTCACTTTCACAAAGAGAAATTATTGACCTCTGTAAATTGAGCCTTTCGGCAAACTGAGTTTGATTAAGATGTACGGCTTTGCGAACTTCAATAACTCTTTTTGCAATACTATTACTCATTAGATTACCTCCTTACAGTTGTTATTATACAAGATAATGATGAATTTGTCAACAAATAAAATCAAAAAAATAAAAATAAAATATTTTTTTGCAAAAACTGTTGACAATGTAATCAAAATAAGTTAAAATAAAGTTGCAAAGTAATCAAGGAGGTGAAAACGATGACAGATAAGCAGGAGATGGACATCAAGTCAATCGGTGCAGAGCTTGCAAAAATCTTGATTGATATGACAGACGAAGAAAAGGCTGTTGCTTTCGCAATGATGAAAGGGATGGTCGTGGGCAAGCAGATAGCCGAACAGCAGAAATCAGCATAAAGAGGAGGTGTGAAAAAATGATTGACAAAATTCTTATCAATCCTAAGACAGGCGAGCCATACAAGAATGTACCGCCCAAAGTTGCAGCGCAATATCTCGACATCACTCCCGAGTTTGTTTATAACGGACTGCGTGAGCAGAGACTGCCGATAGGCACGGCTTGCCTGTTCAAAGGCGGTAAATGGTCGTATAACATTCCGCTTGAAAGGCTCATAGACTACGCAACGAAATGTAATGTTATTATTGCGAAAGGAGTGTAAAAAATGTGGTTAAGAAACTACCCGACACGCAGAAAACTGCTCAAAGATGTGGAAAACCTCAGAGCAGAGAACAGACATCTCAGCATTGAACTGAGAAACGCAAGAACGGATCTTGCCCTCGAGAAAACAGCGTCGAGCGGTTATAGGCACGAAAACCGAGAGCTAAAACGCAAACTCAAAGCCTATGAATCATCAGAACCCGAAACAATCGGCTTTGAATGTGTGGGTGTCACAAATGCCTAAAAAAGAAAAATCCGCTGAAGCTCTGCAAAGCCTCAACGGACAAAGAAAAATACCTTAATTAAATGATAGACAATTTTAAGCGAATTGTCAAGGAGGACTTTAATATGTCAGTAAAAATATCAGCTTTTGAAATTGAAAATGTAAAAAGAGTAAAGGCGGTTGCTTATGAACCGACCGAAAACGGACTTACCGTGTTGGGCGGTAAAAACGGACAGGGCAAGACATCTGTTCTTGACGCAATTGCGTGGGCTCTCGGCGGTAATCGTTTCGCTCCGTCTGCTCCGTACCGTGAGGGTTCAACAATTCCGCCACATCTTAAAATCAAGCTCTCAAACGGTATTGTTGTGGAGCGTAGCGGTAAGAACAGCAGTCTTAAAGTAATTGACACCGCAGGCAACAAAGGCGGACAGGCTTTGCTTGACGCATTTGTCAGTAACTTTGCTCTTGACCTGCCGAAATTTATGAATGCAACCGGCAAGGAAAAGGCTGACACGCTCCTGCAGATTATCGGTGTAGGCAACAGAGTTTACGAGCTTGAAACGCAGGAAACACAGGTGTATAACGAGCGCCGTGCTATCGGTCAGATTGCAGACCAAAAGAAAAAGTTTGCCGCCGAAATGCCCGAATACGAAGGCGTGCCGAATGAACCTGTATCAGCCTCTGAACTTATCAATAAACAGCAGGAAATTCTTGCACGCAACGGTGAAAATAACCGCCTGAGAGCAGAAAAAGATAACCTTGAAAGCCGTGCCAACAATTTGCAGAGCGAAATCAACAGGCTTAACGAGGATTTGAGAAAATACAATTCCGAACTTACAAAAGTGCTTGCACAGCTTGAACAGAGCAGAAAGACCGTTGCCGAACTGCACGATGAAAGCACGGCAGAGCTTGAAAGAAACATTACCGAGATTGACGAAATTAACCGCAAAGTCAGAGCAAACCTTGATAAGGCGAAAGCTGATGAGGACGCAAAGGAATATTACCGCAAGTATGCCGATATGACGGCACAGCTTGAAGAAATCCGCAAAACAAAATATGACTTGCTCAATAACGCAAACTTGCCACTTGACGGCTTATCTGTTGAAAAGGGCGAGCTTACATATAACGGTTTTAAGTGGGACAACATGAGCGGCTCGGAACAGCTTCGTGTCGCTACGGCAATTGTTCGCAAGCTCAATCCTGAATGCGGATTTGTCCTGCTTGACAAGCTCGAACAAATGGATACCGACACACTCAAAGACTTTGCAAAATGGCTTGAATCAGAGGGATTGCAGGCTATTGCAACAAGAGTTTCAAACGGCGATGAATGTTCAATAATCATTGAGGACGGCTATATTAAGTCCGAAACAACCACACCTGTTACAACACCGACTTGGACAGAAGGAGAGTTTTAATTATGGCTACAAGAACTACAGCTAAAACAACAGCAAAAACAAATGAATGTGTAATCAAATGCAATCCGCACAGAGAGCTTGCCTGCGGTTATACCAAGGTCAAGATTATGCCTGAAAACTATTCAAGAATTGTTTTGATTGCAGGTATGACAGGCAAGTCAATACAGGATTTGACAAACGAACTGCTCAACTACGCAATCGACTATGTTGTCATTGATGTTGACGGCAATAAAATCAATTTTTCAGATGTACAGGGGGTGAGATAATGAACATCACGAAAGGTAAAATCAAGTCGGCTCAAAAGGTTGTAATTTACGGTCCCGAGGGTATCGGCAAATCAACATTTGCTTCGCAGTTTCCGAATCCTCTGTTTATCGACACGGAGGGCAGCACAAAAAACCTTGATGTTGCGAGAATGGATAAGCCAACATCGTGGACCATGCTAAAGAGTCAGCTTGAATATATCAAAAGCAATCCGACTGTATGCAAGACGGTTGTTATTGATACAATCGACTGGGCAGAACAGCTTTGTATTGATGATATTTGCTCAAAGTACGGCAAAAAAGGTATTGAGGATTTCGGCTACGGAAACGGATATGTTTACGAAAAAGAGGAGTTCGGCAGATTTTTGAACAGCCTTGAAGATTTGATTGACAGAGGTATCAATGTTGTGCTTACCGCACATGCACAGCTCCGCAAGTTTTCACAGCCTGATGAAATCGGCGAGTATGACCGTTGGGAGCTAAAACTCGGCAAAAAGACTGCTTCACAGATTTCTCCGCTTGTAAAAGAATGGGCGGATATGGTGCTTTTTGCAAATTATAAAACAGTAGCGGTAGCGACCGACAAAGACGGCAGAAAGTACAAGGCACAGGGCGGAGGGAGAGTGATGTACACGCTTCATCACCCTTGTTGGGATGCAAAGAACCGTCACGGACTGCCCGAAGAAATGGACTTTAGCTATGCAGGCATTGCCCATATTTTTAATGATGTTGCACCTGTAAATAACGCTCCTGTTCCGCAGAATCCGATACCTCAGCCTCCTAAGGCAGAGCTTGCGACACAGCCTGTGCCACAACCTACGCAGATTGAAAAAGTTCCCGAGCCTGTTCCGCTGTCAACACCTCAGATACAGAATGATAAATCTGTCAATATTCCCGAGGGCATACCAAAAGCTCTTGCCGACCTTATGAGAGCTAACGGTGTTGATGAAAGCGAAATCAGACAGGCGGTGTTTACACAGGGACACTACCCTTACGATACACCAATCACAAACTATGACCCACGATTTATTAACGGTTGCCTTGTGGGAGCGTGGAATAAGGTATTCGAAGTGATACAGAACAACCGTGACTTACCGTTTTAATAAGAAAGGAAGATGTATAAATGGATAGAGAATTTGGTTGGAACGACGAAATAACCGAAGAGGGCGGAAATTATGAACCGCTCCCCGAGGGTAATTATGATTTTACAGTAGCAAAGGTTGAGCGTGCTCGCTCACAGGGTAAAGGCAAACTGCCGCCGTGCAATATGGCAAAGGTGACTTTTGATGTGTGGGGAGCAGATGACAAGCGAGAAATTACAGTTAATTTCGTACTGCACTCCTCGCTTGAATGGAAGCTGTCACAGCTCTTTTTGGCCGTGTCAATGAAAAAGCACGGCGAACCGCTCCGTATGGACTGGACAGGCATTATCGGCAAGAAAGGTAAATGTCAGGTTATCATCCGCAAATATGTCAAGAATGACGGCACAGAGGGCGTAACAAATGACATCAAGTATTTCTATGCCTACGATGAACAGGTGACGACGATATCGCCTGCCGTAGCACAGTCTGCACCTCAGCAGTATGTACAGCCTACATATCCGCCGCAGTATAACACACAGCCTGCAACGCCAAATACTGCGATGCCGAATAACTGGACACCGGGTGGCTTTTAATGCAACTTCGGCCGTATCAGAATGAAGCAAAGAATGCCGTTTTCTCCGAGTGGGAAAGCGGCAATTTAAAAACATTACTTGTCTTGCCTACAGGCTGTGGCAAGACGATAGTTTTTGCAAAAATCACCGAAGAATGTGTCCGTCGAGGTGACAGGGTGCTGATACTTGCCCACCGTGGAGAATTGCTCGACCAAGCGGCGGACAAAATCCAAAAAGCAACAGGACTTAATTCGTCGGTTGAAAAAGCCGAGCAAAGTTGCATAGGTTCGTGGAACAGGGTTGTTGTAGGCTCTGTACAGACGCTTATGCGTGAGAAAAGACTGTCAAACTTTGACAGCGATTATTTTGACACAATCATCATTGATGAAGCACATCACTCAATCAGCGACAGCTATCAGCGTGTGCTTGAGCATTTTGACAATGCAAAAGTGTTGGGTGTTACCGCAACACCCGACCGAGGAGATATGAAAAATTTAGGAACAGTATTTGATTCGCTTGCGTATGAGTACACGCTCCCTAAGGCTATCAAAGAGGGATATCTGTCACCGATTAAAGCTGTGACAATACCGCTTACACTTGACCTTTCGGGAGTTGCCACACAGGCAGGAGATTTTAAAGCAAGCGACATTGATACGGCACTTGATCCGTATCTTTATCAGATTGCCGAAGAAATGAAAAAATACTGTAAGAACCGTAAAACTGTTGTGTTTTTACCACTTGTAAAAACATCTCAGAAATTTAAAGACATTTTGAACGAAAAAGGCTTTAAAGCGGCAGAGGTAAACGGTAACAGTGATGACAGAACAGAAATATTGCAGGACTTTGAAAACGATAAATACAATGTCTTGTGTAACTCAATGCTTTTAACCGAGGGTTGGGACTGCCCAAGTGTTGACTGCGTTGTTGTTTTAAGACCCACAAAGGTTCGGGGGCTTTACTGCCAAATGGTCGGCAGAGGTACAAGACTTGCTCCAAACAAGACAGAGCTTTTGCTACTCGACTTTTTGTGGCACACCGAAAGGCACGAACTTTGCAGACCTGCACATCTCATTTGCGACAACGATGAAGTCGCACAAAAAATGACCGAAAACTTATCAGAACAGGCAGGCTGTCCGATTGACATTGAAGAAGCGGAGGAAAAAGCAAGTGAAGATGTTGTTGCTCAGCGTGAAGAGGCGCTTGCAAATCAGCTTGCGGAAATGCGAACACGCAAACGCAAACTTGTAGATCCGTTGCAGTACGAAATGTCAATTCAGGCGCAGGACCTTGCAGGATATGTTCCTGCATTCGGCTGGGAGTGTTCTCCGCCTACAGACAAGCAGAAAGCAAAACTTGAAAAGCTCGGAATATTCCCCGATGAAATTCAGAGTGCCGGCAAAGCAAAACTTATTCTTGACAGGCTCGAAAAGCGAAGAATTGAGGGCTTAACCACACCTAAACAAATCCGTATGCTCGAAAGCAGAGGTTTTCAGCACGTGGGCAAATGGCAGTTTGACGAAGCGTCAGCTTTGATTTCAAGGATTGCCGCAAATGGTTGGAGAACTCCGAAAAACATTAACCCGAAAACATATGTACCGCAAAGCGAGGTGAATACGGTTGGACTTACTTAATGCACTTGAATACATCAGTCCGTCAGAGCTTGACTACCAAGACTGGGTAAATGTCGGAATGGCACTCAAACAAGAGGGATACAGCGTAAAGAACTGGGACGATTGGAGCAGAGCAGACAGCCGATATCACAACGGTGAGTGTGAAAAGAAATGGCAGAGCTTTAACGGCTCTGCCTCACCTGTCACAGCAGGCACGATAGTTCAAATGGCAAAAGACAGGGGGATGACTTTTCGTGAATCGAAAGAACTCGGCTGGAATGATGAAATCGCTTTTGAACAGGGCGATATCGGAGTAACAGCCTGTGAGGGTGTAAAGTTTCACGAGCCTGCAAACTGGAATCCTGTGAATGAAATTGTAACCTACCTTGAAACCCTCTTTGACAGCTCCGAAAATGTCGGCTATGTAACCGAAACTTGGGAGAAGAACGATAACGGCAAGGTTAAATATCTGCCTACAAAGGGCAGTTGTGACCGTACGGCAGGTGAGCTTATTGCCGCCCTCAACAATTGTGACGGTGATATATCAAATGTATTCGGTGATTACAAGCCTGAAGCAGGGGCGTGGATAAGGTTCAACCCATTGGACGGCAAGGGTGTAAAAAATGAGAATGTAACCGATTATCGTTATGCTCTGGTGGAATCTGACTGTATGGCTCTTGAAGAACAAAATGCAATCATCAGAGAGCTTGAGCTGCCTGTTGCGGTGCTTGTTTATTCGGGCGGAAAATCAGTCCACGCTATCGTTAAGATTGATGCCGCAAACTATGACGAATACCGCAAAAGAGTTGATTATCTCTACAATGTATGCCATAAAAACGGTTTTGAAATCGACAAGCAGAACCGCAATCCGTCAAGATTGAGCCGTATGCCCGGTGTTATCCGCAACAACAAAAAACAGTTTATCATTGACACAAACATCGGTAAATCCGATTTTGCCGAATGGAAAGACTGGGTGGAAAGTATCAACGATGACTTACCCGACCTTGACAACCTTGCAGATTTTTTTGAAAATCCTCCTGAACTTGCTCCGCCTCTGATTGAGGGAGTATTGCGACAGGGACATAAAATGCTCCTCGGCGGACCCTCAAAAGCAGGTAAGTCATTTGGTCTTATCGAATTGTGTATTGCAATTGCCGAGGGAACAGAATGGTTCGGCTTTAAGTGTGCGCAGGGCAATGTCTTGTATGTAAATCTTGAACTTGACCGTGCGTCCTGTTTTCACAGATTCAAGGACGTATACGAAGCACTTGGACTTGAACCCAAAAACTTAAACAGAATTGATATTTGGAACTTGCGTGGTAAGTCCGTGCCTATGGATAAGTTAGCGCCTATGCTCATACGCAGAGCTTTAAAAGGCAACTTTATAGCTGTTGTGATTGACCCGATATACAAGGTTATTACAGGCGATGAGAACAGTGCTGACCAAATGGCACACTTTTGCAACCAGTTTGACAAGGTATGTACAGAAATCGGATGTGCGGTAATCTACTGTCACCACCATTCAAAAGGTGCTCAGGGCGGTAAAAAGTCAATGGACAGAGTTTCGGGCTCGGGTGTTTTCGCTCGTGACCCCGATGCACTCCTTGACCTTACAAGGCTTGAAATCAGCGAAGATTTGATGAAACAGCAAAAGGATGAAAGAACCTGTAAAATCTGCAAAGACTGGATAGGTCGTTTCAACAAAATCAGTGAAGTGTGTTCGCAGGACGATTTGGTAATGTCAAATAATATGATTGACATCGCACGCAAAACGCTTCCTGAACAGTCTTTTAAGCTGATGATGTCAGATGTTGCCCGTGCCGAAAAAACCGTAAAGGGAATGTCAGCGTGGAGAATAGAGGGTACTCTGCGAGAGTTTCCGGCATTTGATGCACTTAACCTTTGGTTTGATTATCCGATACACAAATCAGATACAACAGGTGTGTTGAAGGACTGTAATTTTGAGGGCGATTTTAACCCGCCTTACAAGAAGAATTTCGGTAAGAAAAAGAGTGAATCGGAACGCAAAAAAGAACGCTCAGAATCTATTATGACAGCGTTTACTGCAGAAGAAAATAACGGTCAGGCAGATATAAATGACATTGCTACATATCTTGGAGTTACCGAAAAAACAGTCCGAAATCGATTAAAAGAGCACGGCGGATTTTGGGTTGACGGCGGTAAAACAGGATTAAAGGAAAAGGAAAAAGTCGAATAAATTTTCCCTTTCCGTCAAATTTGGAAGGAAAATTTTATCGAGAATTTCCCTTTCCGTGAAGGAAAATAAGGAAAATTTCCCGAGATTTTCCTTTTCTAAAAATGACGGAAAATGACTTTTTTCTCGAGATTTTCCGAGGGAAAGAAAAAGTATATATACTACCGTATATATAAACGATGTCCGTTCCCTAAGGTCACAGGGGTGAAGTAGTTGTGCGAAGCTTACGCACAACAACTCCTTCCCCTGACCTGTGACTAAAAGCAAAATTCAAAAATCAAAAGTAACTTTAATGCTTTAAAGGAGTGAAATATCAAAAATGGAATTTTTTATGGCGATGATACCGCCGACCGTAACTGCACAGGAACATAAGGTTATGGTAAAAAACGGCAAACCTGTTTTTTACAATCCGCCCGAGGTGAAACAGGCATCAGAAAAGCTCACATCACATTTAGCAAAATTTAAACCGTCAGACCCGTACAAGTCGGGTGTCAGACTGATAACAAAGTGGTGCTTTCCTCGTGGTAAACATCAGGACGGCGAATATCGTATAACAAAACCCGACACAGACAATTTGCAAAAAATGCTAAAAGACTGTATGACCGCTCTCGGATTTTGGTCTGATGACGCACTTGTTGCAAGTGAGATATGTGAAAAGTTTTGGGCAGAGGTTTCGGGTATTTACATCAAGGTGGAAGAACTGTGAATATCTCGGAAGTTAAACGCAACCTTGAAAGAACCGTGCTGTACAACGGTGCAGAATACGTTCTGAAAGGCTGTATCATCAGACGGAATACAACGGGTCGGTTTTACTATCAGGTAGAGCTTATGGACACCAAAGCCAAAAGCTCGTTGATTGTAACTGCACTTGATAAGATTGACGAAAGGAGAGAAAGCATTGAAAGCGAGAATACCAGTTAAGCTGAAAAGAGAGGCTATGGCGGAGATTAACCGCCTTGCCGACAGGGAATATCAGAAGGTCAAGGACAAAGAACTCAATGACCTGACAAGGCGAATTTTTAAGACGATTGTATTTGCCTTGCATAAGGATTTCGGCTTTGGTCGTGACAGATGTGCAAAGGCACTAAAGTCTATGACCGAAATAATTGAACATTCCGACACCGACGAAGTGTTTTGGGAGCACATCGACAGGGTTGTCATCGACAAGCTGAAACTTGAATTTGAGAAGCGGGACTATACCAACAATGGAAATGTTGTTAATTTTGAAGGAGATGAAGAAAATGATTGACTGTTCAAATACAAGGGAATACTTTGCTGAAAAAGCAAGGATGTCGAAAACAACGAAATCAGGAATATGCGAAGTGGAATGTGCAAAATGCCCTTTAAGTAGCGATAATAACGGTGTAAGAGAATGCTGTACAGATTTTGAAATGCTTTATCCTCAAGCAGCAATTTCAATTGTACAGCGGTGGAGCAATGCAAATCCACAGAGGACTTATCTGACCGAATTCCTGAAACATTATCCAAATGCTCCTCTTGGTAGTGGCGGAACTCCAAATATTTGCCCTCATGCCTTGGGACTGCACAATATAGAAGGATGTAAAAAGAATTATACGTGTATTGAATGTTGGAATCAGGCTTTGCCAGAAAGGGAAGAAAAATGAGTAAGTGGATAAGCGTCAAGGATAGATTGCCTATCGGGAAAGAGGATGTGCTTGTACTCATAAAGAAAACAGAACACTCTGGTAAGTATAAAGATTGTGAAAAGATATATTATTTGATATATGTAGGTGCGTATCTTGATGGTAGATGGGCAACAGCTTACTGCTTTGGGTATAATTTCGTTGACAATGAAATGAAAAAAAGTCGTGGAGCAAGTGTATTGGAAGTAACACATTGGAAGCCACTTCCGAAGTTACCTAAATTTTTAAGAAAGTGAGGCGGACAGTAATGACACCTGATGAATACAGACAAAAGCACAAGCGCTGTGCGACCTGCGTGTATTACGGAGAAAATAATTTTTTTCAAGCTTCACCATCTTATTACTGCCTTGCGAAAAACAAAACAACATTTGATTCAAAAGGAAGATTTTGTAAAGTGTATAAAGCTAAAGATTTTAAAAGGGGGCAACAAATTAATGGACAAAATACACAGGGCTGATGTTGACTTTTCGACGCAACTTGAAAAGGCTATGAAGCTGAGAGATATCAGCCCGACAAAGTTAGCGAGGAAATCGGGAGTTCAACGCAGTCAGATTTGTAGATACCTAACTGCCGAAATAGCGCCGACGACGAACAATATACGAAGGTTGTCAATTGCTCTGAATGTTACAACTGATTATTTATTGGGGCTAGCTAAAACAGACGAAAGATAACAAACAATAATTAAATTGCACCAATAATGCAACGAGAAAAAATATACAATGGACTTATAATGCAGACGGACTATCTGTGTTGTAAGTCCATTTTTTATTTGGCGGTGTACGATATGGCAAAGGCATTTGCTGTAAGCTTTTACAAATCTAAAAAGTGGCAGGATTGCCGACAAAGTTTTATCGCAGAGCGAATGCTTGTTGACGGCGGATTGTGTCAGCTATGTAAAGAGCGACACGGCTTTATCGTACATCATAAGATCATGATTAATGAGGGCAACATAAACAATCCTGATGTTACTCTCAACCACGACAATCTTTTATATGTATGCAAAAAATGTCACGATGATTTGCCGGGGCACGGGATAGGTGGTTGCGAACCGAAAAAATATTTTTTTGATGAGAGCGGAATGCTCCGACCGATTATCCCCCCCGTTGAAAAATCGGAAACCAGTGACCGTAGGACCGAGGGGGGCAGTTAGATTTTTTGCGCGCCTTATTATATAGCCCCCCTCCCCCCAAAAATCTTGTGTGAAAGGACGGTGTGACTTGTAAAATGACTGCCGAACAGAAGGAACAAAGAGCGATTAAGCGAGAGATAAAGCGATTAACGGAAATCTACAAGGACATAGAAGTTAAAAGAAAAGACCTCGCTGTTGGCTTGATTGAGAATGCGGCGTTCACTCGAATCAGACTGAAAGAACTGCAACAAGACATTGCAATTTATGGCTTGACTGAATTGTTTTCGCAGTCGGAAACGCAAGAGCCGTACTCACGCAAAAGGCCTGAGGCAGATTTGTATAACACGATGCTTGGAAATTATCTTAAATACATCAAGCAACTCAACGATATGCTTCCGAAAGTGACCGAGGCGAAGGCTGCAACGACAGACGGCTTTGACGATTTCGTTGAAGGGCGTGACAAGCTTTGAAGCGCTACCCATTAAGCTATAATCCGATACTTGAATATTACGAGCAGATAAAGAACGGCAAGGTTACTGTTTGCGACAAAATACGCAAGTGGTACAAACATTTAAGTAATAAGGTGATTAACCCGACAGACGGCTACCACTATGAAGCCAAGCGAGGAAATCACATTATTGAATTTGTTGAAAACTACTGCCGACACAGTAAAGGTAAAATGGGCGGTCAGCTTGTGAAGCTTGAACTGTGGGAAAAAGCGTGGCTTGCGGCGACTTTTGGCTTTGTGGACGATGACGGCATCCGGCAGTACAACCTGTCTGTGTTAATTATCGGAAAAAAGAACGGCAAGTCTTTGCTCGCCTCTGCGATTGGCTTGTATATGCTCATCGGTGACGGTGAACCCGGTCCCGAAGTATATGCAGTCGCCACAAAGCGTGACCAAGCCAAGATTATATGGCAGGAAGCAAAACGAATGGTTCGCAAGAGTGAAACTTTATTGAAGCGAATTAAACCGCTGTTGAATGAATTGAGTTCAGAGGATTACAACTGCGGAGTATTTAAGCCGCTTGCTTCCGATTCGGACACGCTTGACGGTCTGAATGTGCATTGTTGCCTTATGGACGAACTTCATCAATGGAAGAACGGCAGACAGTTGTATGACATTATGGCTGACGGTACGATCGGACGAGATCAACCGCTTATCCTTGTGACAACAACAGCCGGAAAAATCAGAGAGGACATCTATGATGAAATCTATGACGATGCCGTTCGCACTACGAATGGTTTGTTTGACGATGTAGGTTACAAGGACGAACACAGCCTTTACATCATCTACGAGCTTGACAAGCGTGAAGAATGGGAAAAACCCGATTGCTGGGAAAAGGCTAACCCCGGACTTGGGACGATTAAAAATCGAAATGCTCTTGCAAGCAAAGTCAAGAAAGCGCAGGCAAATCCGTCACTTGTACGAAATCTTGTATGCAAGGAATTTAACATAGCCGAAACATCAACCGAATCGTGGCTCAATTTCGAGGAGCTTAACAACGAAACAAAATTTGATGTAAAGGAACTCCGTCCGACCTATGGCGTAGGCGGTGCAGACTTATCAAGCACAACTGACCTGACAGCGGCAAAGATGTTGTTTCGATTGCCTGACAGCGAAAACATTTATGTAATGTCTATGTACTGGATACCTGCCGACCTCGTAGAGAAAAAAGTAACCGAGGATAAAATTCCTTACGACAAATGGATAGAACAGGGCTTTATGCGTACCTGCCCCGGAAACAAAATCGACGCAAGTGTTGTAACAGCGTGGTATCAGGAACTACAAGACGAATACGACATTTACTTGTGGAAAGAGGGCTATGACGCTTGGTCAGCTCAGATGTGGGTTAATCAGATGATTGACGCTTTCGGTCCTACCGTTATGGAAGCTGTACATCAGGGCAAGAAAACACTGTCTGCCCCGATGAAAGCCCTTAAAGCAGACCTTGTCAAGAAAAGAATAATCTACAACAACAATCCGATAGATAAATGGTGTCTTGCAAACACCGCAATAGATGAGGACAGAAACGGTAATATACAGCCAATTAAGACCTCAAAGTCAACGAGACGAATTGACGGTACTGCGGCTTTGCTTGACGCTTACACGATATATTTTGAATACGAAGATGAATATTTAAGCATTGTTTAGGAGGTGAGAGAATGGGAAAATTTAAGAACTTTTTAAATTCTGTTCGTAATGTCAGAAAGACAAAGAATTTTTCAAGGGTTGAACTTGTTACACAGAATAATTCAAATTTCTTTTTGTGGGGCAACAGGGCATATGATTCCGACACCGTCCGAGCTTGCGTTAATGCACAGGCTCTTAGATTCTCGAAGTTATCTATTAAACACATAAGAGAAACAATCGTTGACGGCAGAAAAGACCTCTTAATCAATCCCGAGCCTTATGTCAAATTTTTGCTTGAAGAACCAAACCCGTACACAACAATGGATATGCTCCTATATAGGACAAGCACACAGTTATCGTTATCGGGCAATGCTTTTTGGCTGATAATCAGGGATTCAAACGGCTTGCCTACTGAATTGTATTTCATACCGGCTAAATCAGCTACGGATTTGTATGATACGAATGGCAACCTTGTGTATGAATTTATTCTTGCAAACGGCAAGACTTACCGCTTTGCTTCCGAAGATGTTATACACTTGCGTGATGATTTTGCTGAAAATGACATATTCGGAAGTGGCAAATTTAAGGCTCTTGCTCCTTTACTCGAAATTGTTGAAACAACCGACAGTGGCATCATCAGCGCTATCCGAAATTCAAGCGTAATTAAATGGTTACTGAAATACACATCATCTTTGCGCCCTGAGGATTTGAAGAAGAACGCAAAAGCGTTTGCTGATAACTACCTTAACATCAGCAACAGCTCTGTGGGTGTTGCGGCAGTTGACGCCAAAGTTGACGCAAATCAGATAACACCGAATGACTATGTTCCAAATGCTTTGCAGATGGATAGAACCAAGAACAGAATCCTTGAGCTTTTTAACACTAATGTGAAAATTATCACATCAACAGCGAACGAAGATGAAGAAAACGCCTATTTCGAGGCGGTGATTTCACCTAAAATTATTCAGCTTAAAAACGAGCTGACGCGGAAACTATTCACTCGCCGTCAGCGTAGTTGTGGAAATTACATCGCAGTCGGTTCGTTCAATCTACAATCTGCAAGTCTTAAAACAAAGCTGAATTTTGCCGGAATGGTTGACCGTGGAGCAATGCTCCCAAACGAATGGCGAGAATCACTTGGTCTTGCTCCTGTTCCGGGCGGTGATACTCCGCTCAGAAGATTAGATACAGTTGCAGTTGACGAAGGAGGTGAAAAAAGTGAAGAGTAAAAATTATGAAGATTTTGTTGAAAAATTCAAACCCAAGAAAACAACAGATGATTGTTATACACCATCGTTGGTTTATGAAGCTATAAGCGAGTGGGTGGCGAACGAATACAACCTTGATAAATCCCACTTTTGCCGTCCGTTTTATCCCGGAGGCGATTACGAAAATTACGATTATTCGGGAAAAATAGTTGTTGATAATCCGCCCTTTAGCCTTTTGGCAAAAATTTTAGATTTTTATACTCGCAACAAAATTAAATGCTTTTTATTTGTTCCTACTCTTACTATTTTTAGCAATAAAAGAAGTTGCAACTACACAATAATTCTTTGCGGCATTGGAATTACATACGAAAATGGTGCAGTTGTAAATACATCATTTATTACAAATTTAGATGATCCTGATTTGCAAATAAGAACTGCTCCAACTTTATATAAAGCAGTTAAGCTTGCAGATAATAAAACGCTTGCCGCAATAAAGAAACAATTCCCGAAATATTCTTATCCTGATAGCGTAATTACCAGTGCTAAACTTTATCCTTTTGCGAAGTATGGCATTGATATAAAAATAAAAAAATCGCAATGCCATTTTATCAGAGCTTTAGAATCACAAAGAGCGAAGAAAAAGGCTATTTTTGGTGCTGGTTTTTTGATTTCGGATAGTGTCAAAGCTGAATTGCAGAAAGCTGAATTGCAGAAAATTGAATTGCAGAAAATTGAATTGCAGAAAATTGAAGCAACAGAAATGAATAACTGGGAGCTTAGCAGTGAAGAACTGCTAATAATTAAATCACTTGGACAGGGAGGTGAAAACGATGCCGAAAACAATTGACATTAAAGGCCCTATCGTTACGAATGATGATAAGTGGATTTACGACTGGTTTGGAGTAGATTCCTGTTGCCCAGCCGACATTCGCTCACAGCTTGACGAAGTGGCGGATGAGGGCGTACAGGTTGTTATCAATTCGTCAGGTGGTGACATCTTTGCCGCCTCCGAAATTTACGATATGCTCGCCGAAAGCAAGGCTACAATCAAGGTCATTTTTGCCGCCTCTGCCGCTTCATACATCGCTTGTGCGTGCACATCTGAAATTGTGCCAACAGGTATGCTTATGATTCATAATGTTTCAAGCTATGCCGCAGGCGATTACAATGACATGGCACACGAATCAGGCGTGTTGCTTAAAGCAAGTAAAGCCGTTGCGACAGCCTATCGACTTAAAACGGGTATGAGCGAGGACGAGCTTATTGGACTTATGGACAAGGAAACTTGGCTCACTGCTGATGAAGCAGTCGAAAAAGGTTTTATTGACAAGGTCGCAGAATATGCTGAAAAGCCAAAAGAGGTTAAACTTGCGGCAAGCCTTAGTGGTCTTATCCCTGATACAATCATCAAACAGATGAGGGACGAAAAAACACAGCTTACAGCAAAACTTGAATTACTCAAACGAAAGGAAGTTGAAGAAGAATGAACAAACAGGAATATCTCAACAAGAGAAATGCTCTTTATGACAAGGCAAAAAAGCTCATTGCAGAAAACAAGCTCGCCGAGGCGAAAGAGATTACACAGCAGATTGATAAGCTCGACAGTGAGTTTGAAAATTCTGCCGTGAATAAGGCAAATAAAAATGCAGAGGAGGGAATTCAAATGCTTGCGCCATTTGAAAATCACAAAACAAAAATTGACCTCACAGATGAGGGCGAACAGGTAACAGACATGTACGCGACACTTGAATACAGAAAAGCATTCGCTAACTATATTCAGAACGGTGTACCCGTGCCACAGAAGTTTATGAATGTGGCATCACAGACCACATCAAGCACTGCGGCGGCTATTGTGCCGACCACAATATATCAGCGTTTAATCGTTGAACTTGAAAAAATCGGCGAAATTTACGCAAGAGTGTTCAAGACGGCTTATCCGACAGCACTCCTTATCCCTACACAGAACATCCGTCCAACAGCAAGCTGGGTTGATGAAGAAAAGGGTTCTGACCAGCAGAAGGTTACTACTGACAAGGTTGTGTTTGCAGGCTATAAGCTTGAATGTAAGGTTGCATTCTCTCTCTTTATGACAAAGACTGCACTTGATACCTTTGAATCACAGTTTATTGACCAGATTAAGACTGCAATTGTAAAGGCTGTTGAATCTGCAATCATCAAGGGTACAGGCACAGGCTCTCCGACAGGCATTCTTACTTGCACACCGCCTGAGGGTCAGACTATTGAAATTGCAAAGACAGGTAAACTTGCCTATTCAACACTTTGTAATGCTGAGGCGGCTCTTCCTGCCGCATATGACGATGCTGTGTGGTTGATGACAAAGAAGTCATTCTTTGCGTTCATGGGCATCACAGACAGCAACGGTCAGCCTGTCGCTCGTATGTCCGAAGGACTTAACGGCAAGCCGTCACTCTCACTTTTCGGTCGTGCTGTTATCCCAACAGACGGCTATATGGATTCGTATGCTGACACGGTTTCAGCTGACACAACCTTTGCAATGATGTTCAATCTTAACGATTACATCTTCAACGAGGTAATGGGTTTAAGCGTCAAGAAGTACGAAGAGGATGACACCGATAACACAGTCCTTAAAGCCGTAATGCTTGCAGACGGTAAGGTTGTGGATACTCACAGTCTTGTTAAGCTTGTTAAAAAGAGCGCTTAAAAGAGGTTTGAATTATGGCAGTATCTAATGAAATTGAAGCCGTAAAGGTTTCGCTCCGTATCAATACGGTGCTGTTTGATGATGAAATATCTGCCCTCATTGATTCTGCCAAAAGTGACATGGCAGGTGCAGGAGTTGATGTCAACGACAAAAACTCAACTGCACTTGTTATGCAGGCAATCAAGTTCTATTGCCGTGCTTATTTTTCGGTGACCGCCGACAGCGAATGGGCACGGCATTACGAAGAATTGCGCGATGCAATGGCGGCGAGAGGAGCACAAACAGAATGAATGCAGATACTTTGATTTCGCTTGTTTCGGGCTATAACGAAACAACAAACGATATCGGTGAAATCGTTCAGTCCGAAAAGCTCCGCAAGGTCTATGCTCAGCGGCAATATGTCAGACAATCCGAGTTCTTTCAGGCACAAGCTAACGGATTAAAACCTGAATGTATGCTTGAAGTTAATTCCTTTGAGTATCAGAACGAGGAATTTTGCTACCTTGATAATAAAAAGTTCAAAATCTATCGTGCATATCAAATCAAAGGAACAGAGCGTACAGAGCTGTATTTAACGGATGTGGTAGGTGAAAACAATGTCACTTCCTAAAGCAGTTAAAATCACAAAAAACGGCGTTGAGATAATCAGCAATGTTGACCGTATTCAATATACGCTCAAAGAGCTTGAGAGAGCCGCTCTGCGCGATGTTGGCAAACTTGTATGCAAACGGTCACGACAAAAAATAAAACGCAGGACGGGGCGATTGGCGAAAAACACGCAGTATTGGGTACGTTCAAAGCAAAAAATTCCTGACCTGCAAGTAGGCTTCAAACCGGGCGGATTCTATGGACTGTACCAAGAAATTGGCACGAATAAATATCCAAAAATTGGAGCATTGAGCAACGCAACCCAAGAAAACATCAAAGACATCATCAAAATCGAACAGCAATACCTCAGTGCCGTAGGCACGGAAGAGGCAGAACGCAAACTGAACGAGGGGGAATATAGCGGTGAATAATATCAAGAAATTTTTGAAAAATTTATTTGCTGAGTATGCACCCTCTTATTTTTTACAGGCAGAAAGCGGATTTCCTCGCCTTGTATATGAGGTCAAACAGTTATACACAGATGAGCCGTATGACAAGTTTGTTGTGACCGTTAATGTTTATGATAGGCAGACTACGGCGGGCATTGATGATGTTGTGGACAAAATCTACGACAACATAGCAAAGGCTACATACTTGGTTGATGATGTTTTTTACAAATTCTACAACAATTTTGACCGGCAGTATATTGCCGAATCAGACAAATCAATAAAGAGAGTAATGTTTACTCTCGAAATGAGAAAATACAACAGAAAGGATGATTAAAATGGCTACAGTTAAGCCACGAAAGATTAAGCCGTACAGCGGATATAATGCTAAGACGGCTGACCATATGCTCCTTGACGCAGGTGCGTTTTTTGTAAACTATGATCCTGCTACGGACACATATGCAAGTGCTAAAAAGGCAGGTAAATGCCTTGGCGTAACGATTAAAGGCGGTGAATTTTCGGCAAAGCCGACACTCCGTCGTTTGGAATTTGACGGCGTAAAAACAAGAACTAAAGGCGACACAGTAGTTGACGGTTGGGAAGTTTACATCAAAGCAACACTTGCTGAGATGACTACCCAGAACTTCATTTATGGCCTTGGAATTGCCGACAAAGGCACAGACGAAAAGGTCGTAGGCTACGATGTAATCACGGGTAGAGATGTTATTCTTGACGGTGACTACATTAAGAATATCACTTGGGTAGGCTGTCTCCTCGGAGAGGATAAGCCGTGCATTATTCAGGTATTCAACGGCTTTAACGAAAACGGTCTTACGCTTGCGATTGCAGACAAGGACAACGGCAAGGTAGAAGCTCAGTTCTATGGTAACCTTTCACCCGAAGTCTATGATTCGGATGAGGAAATCAAACCGCCGTTTAAGATTTTCAGGCCGACAGAAAAAACGGAAACAGCGGAGGCATAATTATGAGAAAGTTAAGCATTAAAGACGCATTTACTCTTGCTCGCATTATCAAAAGAGCAGACATCAAAGAGGAAATTGCAGACTTTGCAAATCGCATTGCTGTCAAAAATAGCAACAAAGATGAAGCGGTCAACACCGAAGCAGTCGGTCTTGAATTTGTGATTACTCTGTTAACTTCTTTGGCAACCAAAGAAACAGAACAGGAATTTTATTCATTGCTTGCCGATATCAGAGGCGACATTACTGCTGATGATGTAAGTAAATTAAGTATCCCCGAAGTCCTTGATAATGTAAAGGCAATCATCAGGGAGAATGATATTAAGAGTTTTTTTACCTCAGCCTTAGCCTTGAAGTAAGAACATATGGAATGCTCTTGCAGTATTGTTGTGGCAATACTGCCATACTGCATGAGTTGTCTTTCTCCGGTGCTGTCGAGATTATCAAAAATGCTATAAATGACCGTAATGACGAATTGCTTTATAAAGCCTATATTCTGACTGTTGTAGGAAATTTCACAGGCTTGTCGTACACGGATTTCGTTAACAAGGCAACAGGCTCGACACGGCCCGAAAACATTGTTGATACGGTCAATACGGAAGAAATTGAAAAAACGGTTGAAAACTACCTTGATAACTACAAGTGGGAGGAGGTGTAGCTAATGGCTGTTGAAATATTTAAGTTATTCGGCTCGATTTTTGTTAATAACGATGAGGCAAATAAATCAATCGCCGAAACCGAGAAAAAAGGTAAAGGTGTTGCCGCAACCTTAGGTAACGGTATCAAAACCGCAGGCAAATGGGGAGCGGCAATGGTCGGAGGTGCGGCGGCAGGTGTCGGAGCATTATCGTCAGTTGCCGAAAATACCAGAGAATACCGCACCGAAATGGGTAAACTCGACACAGCTTTTATCACAAACAAATTTACAGCGGCAGATGCAAAACAGACTTACTCTGACTTGTATGCCGTAGTCGGTGACAGCGGACAGGCAACTGAGGCGGCTAATCATTTATCATTGCTTTGCGATTCCACAAAAGACCTGCAAAGTTGGACAGAGATTTGCACAGGTGTTTACGGTCAATTCGGTGATTCCTTGCCTATTGAGGGTTTGACAGAGGCGGCAAACGAAACCGCAAAAGTTGGACAGGTAACAGGTCCGCTTGCCGATGCTCTTAACTGGATGGGTGTGTCAGAAGATGAATTTAATGAAAAACTTGCAAAATGCTCATCAGAACAAGAAAGACAGCAGTTAATCACATCAACTCTCACAAGCTTGTATTCGGATGCCTCTGCTCAGTACAAGGAAACAAACGGCGATGTAATGGAATCTAACAGAGCTCATCAGCAGCTGTCTGATACGATGGCGCAAATCGGTGCTGTCGCTGAACCTGTCCTTAACTCTCTTATCGGTCTTGGCGGTAAACTCCTCGAACAGCTCTCACCATTGATTGAGAGTGTGGCGAACAACCTCGCCCCTGTTTTAATCAACATTTGCGAAGAGGTAGCACCGATAATTGTGTCAATGCTCGAGCAGATAATGCCGTTAATTGAGGAGTTACTACCGTTTATTGCTCAGCTTATGGAGCAGTTAGCACCTATCATTGTTCAGATTGTTGAACAGCTGTTTCCACCTTTACTGCAAATCATTCAGGATTTGCTCCCGTATTTCATGCAGATAATTCAGGCTATAATGCCGTTATTCAGTACGCTTGTAGAACTCTTAATGCCTGTAATCGAGATGTTCGTTCAGCTTGCCGGTGTATTGCTCAACGGCTTGTTGGCGGCACTTACTCCGATTATAGAGGATTTAGCTACATTTTTGAATGATTTGCTTACACCTCTTATCCCGATTATCAGTGAGTTGTGCGATACAATTGTCGGCATTCTACAGCCTGTCTTTGAGCAGCTATCGCCTGTCATCTCACTGGTTTTTGACGCTCTTCGACCGGTTCTTGACCTACTCGGTGAAATGCTTGAAACACTTATCCCTGCGCTTGTTCCGATGATTGAATGGTTGGCGCAAATCTTTTCGGAGGTTTTAGGCGGTGCAATTAAAGGAGTCAAAAAAATTCTTGAACCGCTTTCGGGGATTTTTAATGGAATTGTAGATTTCGTAAAAGGTGTGTTTTCGGGAAACTGGGAACAAGCGTGGAACGGTGTTGTTAACATTTTCAAGAACGTATTTAACCTTTTGCCTACATTCGTTGAGAATGTAATCAACGGCATTATTTGGATTATTAACAAGCTCTTGGAAGGCGTAAACTGGGCAACATCAATGATTGGTTGGGAAATAGATCCGATTCCGGAAGTAACCTTACCTCGTTTCCGTGCCGGTATTGATTATGTTCCGTATGATAAGTTTGCTGCATATCTTGATGCCGGTGAGGCAGTTCTCACAGCTCAAGAGGCTGAGGAATACCGTCAATCGAAGCGTGAAGGCAGAGGCTCAGTTTTTGAAAACGATTCCACTAATATCATTAACAACATCAGTATCAATATTCCCTCTGTTGCAATTAATAACGACATGGATATTGACAGCCTTGTCGAAGATATGAGCAATCGGTTAGCTGATGAAGTCACAAGGAGGCAGAAAGCGTATGCATAACTTTTATTTCGGAGGTAAATGGCTATCGTATTTCGGTGGCCGTATCACAAAAGCGCCACAGCACGAAATCCCCGTCAGAGATGTTTCAACGGTTGAAATCCCGTGCAGAGACGGTGATGTTTTGCTTGATAACGGGCGGTGGCAGAATATTGAATTTGAGCGCGAAATCTGTTTTTTGCCGTATTTATCCGAACTGTCAGCAAAGCACCTTGCGAGGGCTGTTATCGAATGGCTAACTTTGAATCGTGGCTACCAAAAGTACAAGGATACTTATAACCCCGGATATTTCACCGAGGCTTACATATCAAATACTAACGATATTGTTCGTGAACTCCCAACATTACTTACAACAAAAATCAAATTCAACCGCAAGCCGTGGTGGTATTCAGAGCTTGGACAGCGGAATATTGATTTTGAAGTTAATAAATCGGTTTCCTTGCACAATCCCGAACATTATGAATCCTTACCTACTATCATCATAACTAATACGAATGCGAGCGGCGGCACTACGGCAGTTGCTAAAATTAACATAAACGGTGAATCATTTGGTTTGAAGTGCACAGGTGGTTATGACTACGCAATACTTGACGGTGAAACCATGCAGTATATAGCCCACAAATCTGACGGTACAACTAATTTTGTTGACGACACTATACCTCCTAAATTTAAGGTTGGAGACAATCAAATTGTAGTAACGGCATATAAGAACGCGCTTCTGTCGATAAAACCAAATTGGAGGCGATTGTAAAAGTGTTCCCTTTGTTGTATAAATCGGATTTTAAAACAATCGGCCCAAGTAGATTTAACCTGCTCGGACGGATTACAGAAATAACCAGCGGTAAAGTTACAGAGGAACGAAACGGTGATTATTTGCTTGAAATGGAGTTATCGACAACGGACAGATGTGCCGATTTGCTCGACACTCAGTATTTCGTTAAAGCAAAACCAAATCCGACAGACGAACCGCAATTTTTTGAAATCTATAATTTGCAGTACAAGGATAAAAAATCCGTTGTAATCAAAGCAAAGCATATCAAGCATAATCTGTATAACAATTTTTTGGTTGAAGTACAAAATCAAACAGACATAATGCGCACACCTGCGGAATGGTGGCATTACCTTTGTACAGGGCAGGAAGAAGGCTTGCAATCGCAAATGACCTTGTGGGAGCACTACTTTAAATTTACATCTGATATCACCACAAAATCCTCTATGACGCTCGGCTTTGTTACTCCGTGTACTCTCGGCGATTTTATGGGCGGTGCAGACGGTTCACTCGTTGATGTTTTCGGCGGTGAATACAAATACAACAACTTTAATGTATCGTTGTTAAAAAACCGTGGAACAACTACTAAATATCATTTAAAGTGGGGAAAAAATCTGAGCAGTTTAACGCAAACACTTGATTCGGACGACATTTGCTCGCATGTGGCGGCATATGCGACTTGCTATGATACCTATGCAAAGCGCAATGTTGTGCTTTGCTCACAGCCACAGGAACTTAAAAGCCACAAATCAAAGTTAATTAAGGTTAAAGCCGTTGATGTAACAGACGGTGGTTCGGTGGATATTGGTGATGCGTCGGGCTACTGGAATTTTAATGCGCATACGGGCGAAAACAAAGACCTTTTGATTCAAAAACTAAATATTCAAGCACAGGTTTTAAGAGGACAGCTCGTAAACACAAACGGAGCGCCTACGCTTAATGTAAAAGTTGACTATCCGCCTACACTCACCGAAATGCTTGGACTGCATTTATGCGACACGGTATATGTTGATACTGAAAACGATAGCTTACAAGCGAAAATCATTAAGACAGACTATGATTTTGTGCTTGAACGTTGGAACAGTCTCGAACTTGGCACGCCAAAGTCAAAGTTATCAGATTATATAATAAAATGAGGTGAAAACATTGAATATTAACCATACCAAAATGACGCTTGAAATTAATAGTTGTAAAAACTACGAAATTTTAGAGGTCAGACAGGGCGACAAAGGCTCACGCATTATTGATTTTACGTTTACCGTCAACGGTGAAACTGTTGACCTTGCCTCTACGATGTCAGCGAAAGTCAATGCTACGGTTGACGATGTAATCGTTGCGGACAGCGTTGCCGCTATCGTTGACACAGAAAATAATGTAGTCACAGTTACGCTCACAGACACAATGCTTGCATTATCAGGCATTTGTAAAATGGATATTGTGCTTACAGAAGGCGATGAAATCATAACTGCTGAAACCGTTTGTTTGCGCGTAGGAAAAAGCGTAATCAATGATGATAGTAAAGCCTTCCCGGGCGCAAGCTCGATTGTGGAAATCACAAAAGAAGTTGAGAATGCAAGAGGCGGTCAGAGTTCGCTCGGAGCAAGGCTTGACGGGATTGATTCGTCTGTGTCCACTAAAGCTGACAAAAGCACGGTCAGTCAGTTATCAGCACGAATGCAGACGGCAGAGAAAGCCCTTACAGGCAAGGCAAACGCAACAGATGTAGCCAATGCTCTTAAAGCGAAAGAGGACAACTCGAACAAGGTAAGCTCCAAAACTGACATTACTGATAGCAGCACTAATTATCCGAGCATTAAATATCTTAACGATTTCTATTACGATGCGAACGAAAGCTACTCATCAGAAGAAACGGACAAGCTTCTTGCAACTAAGTGCGATTCGTCAAATATCGAACTCGGCACAGCTACTCTTACTCCG
>UMHU01041384.1_pt1 | contig 26824 bp, 48 predicted proteins | sample 1965591 | NCBI WGS metagenome assembly UMHU01 (sample SAMEA4836101, study PRJEB28245) | human gut metagenome | biome: gut microbiome; material: fecal sample | place: Denmark | collected 2008
GTGTTGTGGTAATGTGCCATTGTCAATAAGCTGTTTTATCAGCTTGTCAGCCTTTTCATTGTTAATGTAATACTTTTCATCTACATTATCCTCAAGATAGTCTTTCAACTTCTTTTTGAGTGGTATAGGCTGTGGGAAATGGTAATTGTACTCACTCAGGAATGAAAACATAAAACATCTTTCACGATTTTGTGCTACACCATAATTTTTAGCATTCAAGTCTTGATAGTAATTTGTGTAGCCAAGGCTTTCAAGGAAATCTAGCCATTTTCTAAAGTCAGGCATATTATCCTGGCTATGTACTTGTGGCACATTCTCCATGAATAAAATCTGTGGTAATTCTCCGTTACTATCTCTGATTTCTGTTAGTATTCTCTCAACTTCCCACAACAGACCACTTCTTGTATCACTGCCCTTAGACATTCCGGCTTGTTTTCCGGCAACTGATAAATCTGTACAGGGAAATGAGTAAGTAAGTAAGTAAGTGAATGCATTTGTGTCGCAGATATTCAAATCCTCTGCATGAACCTTAGTTATATCCATTGTAGGGAAATCTGTGCCATGTACTGCGTTATAGCTTGCTATGGCATACTTATCAAACTCCACAACTCTGTAATGCTCAAACTTTGCGCCTATTCTCTTTAGTGCCATTGCCTGACTTCCGTAGCCGGCAAATAATTCTATCAATCGGATAGGCTTTGTTATGCTAATTGGTTCTCTTATGAAGTCAAATAAAGACATTTGATTATCACAAGAGTAATTGTCAAAATTCATTTTCTCTTCCCAAAAGGAAACCTTGGTTTTATGTGCGCACAACCTATTCCTTTCTGATAAATTAATTAATGTTTAATATTTTCGCTGCACCACTGCTCTTGTATATCATCATCGGTCTTATCTCGTCCATGGATGTCGTACCATGCAAACGCTACCTCTGTCAGACCGATTATGCCGAATACTATGAGGGTGGTGTATACTGCTGTTGTTATGTTGGTCATTCTGTATCGCTCCAGTCTAAGTCTATTTTCTGACCACAATTATCACAATATTTCTGTTTGTTAAGTAAGCCCTTACCATTGCAACAAGGGCATAAAGCAAATTCTTTATCTTCTGTAAAATCCGGTTTCTTCGATACCTGCTTTTCAAGTGCCTGTATTGCTATTCTCATTGCTTCTGCAAGCTCATCTTTAGTTGTATTTAGTGGTATCCCTTGGGGACTACTAAAGGATGTTGCAAAAACAATAGTATTACAGATTTTAATTGCTTCACTCTCTGTCACGCTATCCCTCGCTTTCTAATAATTCTGCATTATCAAAGATGTTTCCGACAACTTCATATTCAGTATCATATTCAAGCCTGTGCTTATAATATTTTTCGTTAGGAATTGTACATATAATTTCAAAATCTCCAAATGTTATAAGCACATTCCCCTTGCTATTATTTATTTTTACAATATCATTTTCCCAAATCAGCTTGCCGTTCTTATCTTTCAAGCCTGTGCATCGACAGATTGTGGATTCATCATCTATATATGTCATTACATTTTTCCTTTTATCTCTTATATAAAGTCCGTCCGGCTCTTTTACGATATTTCCTATATGCCATTCATTAAAATGTTTGGCTTTGAATAAGTATCTATCTTCCATGTTCTCTCCTATTCTGCTTCTGATTGAAGCCATTTTAACGTTACTGCTAACTCTCTTTCTTTCCTATTGCATCTGAAAGCACACCCATCTGAAAAGCTATCGCAATAATCAGCACAATCAAAGTTCGGACTGCTTGCAATACGTTCCGCCATTTCTTCATCTGACATATTTCTTATTCTGTCAGCATTAGTCTGTCTGCTATCACATCTGCAACAAGGCTCATTCTCTCTTGAATTGCTGTTGTGCTGGCAGTCGCAAGAAATCTTTTCTTCGCTATCATCAAATACCTTTAAAAACATTTCAGCAATTTCTTTCTCGTATCTGCCACACATACCTTTGCAATCAATATCCGCAATAACCCTTGAAAAGAAATCTTTAAATTTGTCGACAATATAATCTCCTGTGAAATCGTTAGGTATGTCAATTACTACTTTCATTTTCTCCGCCTCTCAATTCTTCCAACTTCTTAAATTAAGTCCGCCACACCTCATACAATAAAACTTTTTATATCCTCTTGCATATTCACACACATAACCACAATGTCCGCAATATTCTCTTCCGTTACTAACTGATATTTTTTGGGGTTCTGACACGTTTTTCCTCTCGAACAACTCTCCGTGTTTGCATTCTATACAATAATGTTCTTCTTCTTTATGCTTGCAAATATTACAATCAATCATTGTTACACCTCAATTCTTTCAGCTTGGCTTCGGCTTCCTCTCTGGTGAGGAATACTGTTTTACCAAAATTATCTATATCAGAGTAAGTGAAAGGTAATTTTGTCACCTTGTGCTTATGAACTGTTCGGTAATATGTCTTTCCTTTTACCACTATTTTTTCCTGAACATTATCCCACTAATTAATGTTGTAGACTTCTGTTCCAATTTTGCAAGGCAACTTGATTAGTTTTCCCTGTTCCTCTAACTGCTGATACTCTTTGGATTTTTCAAGCCATTCAGCTAACTGCTCGCAATCTTCTGCACTTTTAATGCAAGCGACACGCATAGGATTATTTATATCAAAGAAATCTGCATGATAACGATGCTCTCTAGCTGATTCTTGCGCACGTTCTATAAATTCATCAATATTCATTACTGCTCCTTTCCGGAAGCTTAGCCAGTTTCCATGGTGTACACCTATCGCCACTCCACGATGTTGTTCCATTGCTCCAAGCATAAACTACCCCATTATCATATTTCGCAAAATGTCTTTCAGTCCACTCTAAGTTAGCACTGTCTCTTACCAGTATTGGTGTATCAACTGCAACTTTTGACCAGTCAACAGGTGGTTCAACATATTCGCTATTCGCCCATTTTTTTCTTGCACCTCTGCAATCACCATTACCAAAACTAAATAAACAATTTTTACACGCTAATTTATAGCACGATGTCAGCTCTAACGTTGTTTTGTCAACTGCTATTTTGCTACCACCACAAGCAATATCCAAAATCTGTTCTGCGAATTTCTCTCTATTTGTCATAGTTTTGTACTCCTTTCCCATAATCCGGCATGTGCTTGAATCTCTCATATGCCTTATTGTCTCTGTGTTTTTCCATGTAGGCTTTTTGCCTACTATCGTTCATCTGCTTTATGTGAGCATTTTGAGTACTGTCGTTATCCCATGCGTAAGTCATTAATCAATCACCTTTATGTACCTTTCATCAACGTAATTAACTTCATCAGCAAGGCATTGTGCCACTTTTGGCAATGTCAGACCGAATTGATTAAATTTATACAGCGTATCGATTAAGTCCCTAAATTCTGCGATAAACTCTTTAATTTCCCTAACCGACAATTTAAACATTAGTTTAAGTGCCGTACATGCTAAAACCATGTAGCTGTATGCCGTATCGTTCAAAAGCTGTCGTGTGTCATTTATCGTAAGTGGATTATTTCTCTGATAAATCCTAATCAACTGTTGCATTGGGATTAAATTAATCTCTTTCTGCACATCAATGCCGTATCTCACTTTCAAAAATTCGGCAAGCATTTTAGTTTTCATTTCTTTTTCACTCTGCGCTCTTTCAAGGTACTCATTTATGGTTCTTTCAAGCCTTACAATGCGCTTATTGCCAAATCCATGGTGTAAGTACAGTACATAGTAGCCTAAATCCATAAAGTCTGTGAAAGACCGCCTTACGAGCTTTCTGCGGTTATTACTGCTTTTCAGCGTAACTCTCTCTGATTTTGTCCATGTAAAATCCGGCTCTTTGTGCTTTTTCTTTGGTTTCAGTTTGTTGCTCATATTTTTTCATTCTTTCTTCAAGTTCTCGTCTCGCCCTAATGAAACAGGTTTCTGTGGTTTCTTCTGCGACTTTTACAAGCTCTTTACCGCGCCACCGGATAGTTATTTTCGCTTCTTTGCTGTTTGTTTTGTAAATCATTTGCAAGTCATATTTCCTTTGCAGTGGTCGGTAAAAATCATAAAAATCTTTCAAGGAGTCCATTGTGAATTCCTTTCTTTTATTTTCTGCCGTGCTATGTTTGCCTTTTCGCAAGTTGCGTTCTTAACGTTCTGCTGATAGTGTTTTTCACAGACCTTATATCCGGGCTTTACCGGATTATCGCAGAAAAAACATAGTCCTTGTTCATATCTGCCGGTTCTTTCAGGCATTTTAACGCGTGCTCTTCTCATTGTTTCTCTGCAAAATGTGCAAGTGGTATGTCCTGGGTCTGCTTTTCTCCTACGACAGCGTGTGCATATGCCATTTGCCTTGTCTTTTTCGTATCGTGCTTTTCGCCATGCTTTTTGTCGCTCATTGTATTTTTCAACATCAGTAGCACGTTTCTTTGACATGGCTTCGGCTGATTTTGCCCTACACTCAACGCAACTTTTTTCATCACCATACAGCAAGTTTTTGCCACATCTAGGGCAAACACCAACTGCCTGTAATTTTTTATAAAGTTCTCTTCCATATGCTGTACGTTTGCTGTTGCAAGCCGTACACACCACACCTTCTCTATCAAGTGGTTTTCCGCAAAGCACGCAAAGGTTACTGGCTTTTCGTTCTTCATATCTTTGCCTTGAATACTTGTCTTTTATCATTTTTTGCTAGGAGTAAAACATGTTTTAATTGGTCGACCAAAACCTCTACCTCCTATCTTTTCATCTGCTCGATACGTTCCTTAATTTCTTTTGGCATTGGAATACCTTTAATCGGCTTATTTTGGCTTTTATTATCTTCGAGCGATAATTTTATCGTCTGTTGATTTTTAGAGCCGATTTGAGCCGAATACGAGCTTTTATTGGTACTTTCAATCAATGCCTGTATATCCTTTGGCATTTTTTGATATTCCTTTGCTCGATTAACAACTGTCCTGTAAGTTCTCATAAAATTTGACTGGACTACGTTTTCAATGCTGTTTATGTCCGTCAGCGCCCAGTTCCGCAAGTTGTCAGGGCTCCCGACAGCCTTTTGTACGAGTGGTGGTAGCTTGTTAAATTCTTCAACTGCACCATAATAGCCATTCCTAAGTGCCTTACTAACAAGCATCCATGCTTCCATTTCGTTAAGCTCCTGTGGGGATTGAACCTCATGCAGTTTGCTGATTAGCTGTCCGATGCTCGGTGCAAATCCGCTTGCATCGGAATGCACGTAAGTTTTCAATGCCATAGATATTTGACTGTAACTGTATTCTTCCAACATCATATTCCATACATCTACTGTCTCCGATAAATTGCTCGGCTTGTAATTGGGGTAGCAATCACACATTATGCGAATGATTTTAACTGTCTCGTCTCTTGTCAAGAATTGCCACCCACCTTTAGATGTTCTGCAATTTCCTCAATAAGATTGTTCTCCATTGTTGTCTTTGATTTAAATAAATTCACAACATCGTCAACAGCTTCATTGTAGCCAACTGTATATCCGTGGTTATATCCGGCTTGCCTGTTTTCTTCTAACATTCTTTCTGAAATGTTAGGTGGCATTCTGCGCTCTTTTTCTACCATTTTTATCACTCCTTTACACGTTATCCCAATCAATAGCACCCTTGTTAGTTGAATGTGGCTCATTGTCCTTTAGCACGTACAGTCCTCGCCAACAATGGTCTACTGACTGATTAAGAATCTTAACAGCCAAATCGTTATCGCCCTTTGATAGTTTCTCGATAGTGTTCATAGCTCGGTGTAATGCCATTTCAGTGCATATTGGCTTCTTAATCTTTTTCCGCATTGTCAGATATTCCTGAAAAGCACTTTCTAGCATTGCATCATCAGGGTAGTAGACAGTTTTCTTTTTAGATATTGATTTATCAATATCTTTTTCTTTTATATCCTTATCTTTACTATCCTTAACTATACTATTCTTATCTATACTTACCTTACCTATACTTTCCTTACCTACGGATACATCTTGTATACATTTTGTATCCATTTTGTTTACATCGAGCGTATATGCCTTATTTTTCTTTAATCCCAACATTGATTTTTCTTCAACATAATCAGTAGGCCTGTATCTGTCAGCCTGTATGTAATTGTGCATTTTCCAATGCTTAATCACAATTACACCGCTTTCGAATAAGAGCACAAACGATTTTGCAAGTAATAGTTTAAAATCATCATCGGAAGCACCGCACATTCGCTGTATTTTCTTAGGATTATTAACAAATCCATCATCGTCAGCATTCATGGATAGGTGAAAGTAAAGCATTTGAGTACTGCTCGGCATATCGAGAAAAGCGTCACTTTCAGTTATTTTTTTAGCAAACATTCTACGTTCTGCCATTTAATTAATCTCCTATTTTCTTCGTTTCGGTTGATGTATTTTAATCTTTTCCCTCGTTGTTTATATTGTTATACCTCTTTCTCAACGTGTTCTGCACCTTGTTCATACCCTTGAAGCCACCGACAATAAAAGCTATCTCTGCTCTATTTTCCGTTGCTTTTGTTTCCGCTTCCATATCGTGTAGCCCGTACTCTGCTTGAATAATTTCATTTGCAGTAATTCTTTTCAGGATTTCTTCACATTTCTTCTTGCTTAAAATCTTCATTCTGAACCCCCCACTTTCTTTCCTTTTAAAATTTCATCCAAGCAGGTATTAAAACCCTTATTCTCAATCAATGGGACTTTCCATGTCCCTTTCACAGAACCTTTGCACTTCCGTAGTTCAAACTCTTCTTTCTTCTTCGGCAGTTCCCGAAGAGGACACCACTCCGGTTTTTCAAATATGTCAGAATTAACTTCTTTTGCTGTCTCATATGCCTGACATGTTGCTCTGTCTTCCCCATCGTCAATATGACATAAATTACAGCCAAAACACGATTCCGGCATATCCATAACCAATACTGCTTTAGCCATCTACTTCACCCGCTTTCAATAAATCCATAAACTTCTCATACTGTTTCTGCGATACCTTGTTATGCTCTTTTTCTGGCTTTAAGCGGATTATAAGGTGCTTTTCAGCGATAGAGGATAATTCCCTTGCTAACACTTTTTTGCCTTGCTGTATGCCTTGCATATAGCCTTTAGGTGCTTTTCTTTCACCTATTGAACCACTAGCACGATTTTCTCCTTGACCACCTAAACTGACATTTCTAAGCTGATAACCTTTATCGGCATATAGCTTGATGTAATACTTCTCCTTTTCGTCAAGCTGACTTTCAGGGAAATTTAGAAATTCAACTCGCCAGCCATAAGGATTTTTCTCTTTGTCGTACAGCTTGTGTGCCTTTAATGACTTGTCTATATGTTGTTCATATCCAGACATATGGCTTGCCAATCTGGTAATTATTCCAACACTTTGTCCGATATACGCATACTTAAATCCGTTTTCATCTTCTCGGAGTAGGAAGTAAATCCCACTCCTGTCATTCAGCTTTGGATTCAGCTTCAATAGTCGCTTTTTATTCTCCTGTTCTATTGCCTTGGCTCTTGCTATGTTCTGATAATTCAATGTTTCCACCTCTCTTTACAATATCAATTGCCGTCTGCATAGCAACCTCATTTATAGCGTTTTGAATTTCGAGTTTAATTCTCTTTTCGATATATGCTTCCGAATCTCGTAATATTAGTATCGTCTGACCAACAGCCGAATGTATCGTTATTGCCATAAGCTTTGACGCTTACTGTAGCTCCGTCCATACCATCTGCGATGAAATCATCAGTGTAATTAGTGCGGTAAAACGCTGTATAAGTCGTGTCGTATTCTTTCCATGTTCCATCAGCCTTTGTGATTCTTACTTTGTAAGACGTTGCATTTTCGACTTCTGACCACTTGAATGCCACATAGGCGTAATGAAAATACCTTGATGCACTCTTGTAGTAAGATGCATATTTCACCACCGGAGTAGCGAGGACGCATTTCTCGAGCCAATTTTTTACAGCATTGTTAATAGCATCTTCTAAAGCACCATCAGGCTGAAAGTTGATGTCTGGAATCTTCACAGATGGTGGTTTGAGCGGTGGTGTACAAGCTGATACTGGTACAGCACTGGAAAGAGCCAGTGTGAGCGCGCCGATTATTGCTACTAATTTTCTTCTTTTTCTACACATTGTTTTATCCTCCATTATTGTTCTTTTCATTTTTCTAAACATTGTTTTATCCTCCTTTAGTTTATCCACGTAAATCAATCTCATTCTTATCACGCTCCAATAATATACATTCAGTTTCAAAGAGTTTTTCAGATATATCTTTTGAATTAACTCTGCCCTCAAATTCTTTGATAAAATCTCTGTATGCCTGTTTTCTAACTTCTCGGTCATGCTCGGTACAATCAAGCTCATCGAATGAGATATTGATTTTTCTGATAAAACTGTAACTTGATTTATCAGAATTGATATTCATGTATCTTTCAGTACATATTGGCATAATGCCGTTTTTCTGTAGCAGTTCTGTAATCTGAAACACAAACGCTCTTACAACTGCAATATCTTTTTGCTCCGACATATCCTTTGCAATGTTCGCAAATACTTCGTTTGTATAATCCATTATTTTTCCTTCCTAGGACAGCCGTTATTGACTGCCCTGTAATCAACCGACTCTTAGTTAAATGGTAATTCCTCGTCAATACCATCAGGAATTGACATAAAGCTATCATCGGGTTTTGGCTGTGGCTCTGCACTGCTGCCACTTGAATTTTTGCTGTCACAAAATTCCAACTTAGATATATTGCAATCGTTAGTGTAGACTGTGTTTCCGTCTCTATTCTTGTAACTGCCTGTAGTCCACTCACCGATAACTGCTATCTTTGAGCCTTTAAATACATGCTTTTCTACTGTTTCAGCAATTTTGCCAAAAGCCACGCAGTTAATGAAATTTGCCGTATCACCTTTCTTTTTAAAATTTTTGTCAACGGCAAGTGTAAACCTTGCTATTGCCATTGCATTCTCTCCCTGTGAATATCTAATCTCCGGGTCCCTAGTTAATCTGCCGATTAATGTTACAATGTTCATATATTTTCCTTTCTACCACACTGGGTAATAATTTCCTTTATCATCTGCAATCCAATAACCTGTGCTCCAAGTATCGGTTAATGGGTCGTAGACTTTTCTACCTTTAATCATTTTCCACCTTTCTCCTCATTACTAATTCAAAGCCTGTATTTGGGTATGCGATAGAATACTCTTGTTTTCCCTCCATATTCGCCATGAACCATTCAAATACAGAAGCTATTGCACTATCTGTTATATCTGTTTTCTGCCCTATCCACATATGCTTTTCTGTATCTTGCGTTCCATAATAAATTCTGTTGGTAATAGGACTTACTCCTGTTCCTTTCTTTTTAGCCATATAATCTCCTTTCTAAAACGGACTTTTTCAATCTTTCAAAACAGACATATCATACCCACTTGCAATAAATTTCAATGTTTTAGCATGATTACATCTGTTCCCAAGATATATATAAATCTGTTCCATATCCTCTTCGGAAAAATCTGTTTCCAAAAACTGATTTACTCCGTTAAGTATAAATTTATGAAATTTATCATTGCTTCGCTTAGTGTTGTAAGGGTTTGTCTTGAATGCTGGCCTTGATAACCATTCCAATACCTTACACTTTACATCTGTTTCATTTTCGCAATCTTTTAAACAGAGATATGTATTGCTTTTAATATGTGCTATAAACTCTGCGTTATGATTTATAATGCTATTAGGAAAACAATTCATTAACTTTGTAACTATATCCCAACTAATCAAAACGGACATTCATCTCCTTTCCTCAAAACCCATTCCTTGCCACGCTCCGCAACATCCACATTTGCCCCATAAGCGACTTTCTTCATCTTCTCGATAAAACTATCTCTATCAGCATTTTCACTCGATAAATGGCACATTATGACGTTCTGCAAGCTATCTGAATAATTTGCCTTAACAAAATCACAAGCTGTGTCAATAGATAAGTGACCTCTGAAAACGTGATTAGCTTTGCCAGCATTATCCCTGTCGATTAAATCCTTGTCATAATTCACACCTAATAAAATGTGATTTATGTCTCTAAACTTCCACTTGATTAATTCACAATCGGTTATATAAAGCATTCTTCCCATTTCCTTGTGAGTAATCAGAAATCCGTATATCGGACAAGGCTCGCCATTTGCGTCTGTGTGTGTCCAATTTCCGTCTATTGTTGTTAATGCAAACGTATCAATTTTAAAATTTGATTTTTTCATTCTACAGCCAAATGTTTCTGATTTACTGTATATCAAATATGGTACAACTGTATGAAAGCCAGCCTTGCACAACTCCAAAACTGACTTGCTATGGTCAAGGTGTTTATGGGTGCATAACACACCCACAACATCTTTAATGTTCCAATTCAAACCTTTTTTAATTTCCTTAATCGGTATTCCACAATCAAGGATAAGCGTTTCTCCACTGTTGGAAGTTAATGTGTAGCAATTTCCGGCTGATGATGAGCCTAAACATTTTAATTTCATAAAATTACTTCCTTTAATACTTAATATTCATATTTCCGTGTTCGTTCACCCAATTAATAGCTTCTGCGTATGTCACGCCATTGTTTTTCAAGACATATAGCAGATTATGGAATTTAGGATGTGTTTCTTTCAGTCTTAAAAATCTGCTTTCTTTCTCTAAGTGGCATCCGAATCCGCACAGTACACAACCGGTTCTTTGACATCCCGTTGTTTTCAGCAATGGTCTTTCCTTATCAAGAATCCCAAAATCAGCAAATGACATCTGATTTTCGCATTGCCCCATAGCTTCATAATCTGTAACTACTTCGCCATAAACGGAACATATTGGCAGATTGTTTTCTTTGATGTAAAGTAATACATCCTGTTCTGTCCAAAAGCCCATAGGGTTGCTATGCGGTCTTGTAACATTAAAAGCATTACAGCCGTCCTGTAGCCATTTCTGTGTACGCATAACGCTTTCACTTGCCATAGTCGCTATAATCGGCTTTCTGCCTGTTTCTTTTTCGTAATCGTGCGCAGGCTTTTTCTTCATAATGTCACAACATAAGTCGCTTATTTCAAATGGTGCGTCAAGAAAGAATTTATATTTTTCTTGATTAAACCGACTATAATTGCCTTTACTATCTGTCAGTTTTCCATTCAGTCTGCGTAACCTGTATTCTGATCCGCTAGGGATAACTCCCATCTGCAAACTCTTGTACTGTTTGTTCTGCTTGTTTATTCTCCTGTCTATTCCTAGCAGGTCTGCCATGTAGCAAGCATACGGAACTGTCTGTCTGTCTGTCTGTCTGTCTGTCTGTTAAGATTGTGTTGTTAGATTTTTGACTGTCAAGGTATTTAACATATTTTCTCGCACCGCTTACACAATTTGACACTTCCTTGCTAATCATTGGAAATCCATACTTTTCACAAACTTCTGCAAATGAAATCTTAGGTTTTAAAATTACAAGATTATCAAATGTCTGTGCAAACTGTTTCAACTCTGGATATTGTGTCGGAACATCTACGAACACAAAAGGAATATTTTTATATCCGCAAACCTCTCTGATTATGTGTCCTAAAACTGTGCTGTCTTTTCCACCGCTAAATGACAGATACACTCCATCTTCGCCAAATTCATTTACCCAGTTTCTTATTCTCTCTGCTGTCATTCTGACTTTGATGTTTAGTGGTAATGCCTGCCATTGGTATAATTCCTGCATTGTGTGTTTTGCCATACTCACACCTCGATTTCATCATCCTGTGGGAACTGAAAAACAATATTTCTATGGTAAATTCCATGCGTAAATTCTATGGTTCCATTTATCCATGCTTTCCTCAGCATTTCCATAGCCTTATACGCTTTCTCTTTGGAAGAGTACTTGCCTAATACGTATTTCTCTCCATTGTATAGTGCTATAACACTCTCCATTGCGTGGCACACAACTATCTGCTCATAAGGCAAATCAACATTGCCATGCTGTGAAATTACTCTCATAGTCTCCAAAACCTCCCACATATTTTGCACTTATAGCCCCATTTATGATGCTTGCAAAACTTAATCCAGTCATGTCGATGCATTACTTAATCCTCCTCGCTCTGCATGAATGGCGGCAGCTCCTCTGACTGCTTGTCGGCTGTGCCGGCCGGCTCTACATCAATTATGTTGTCCTCATCAAAATCTACACTATTTGCGTTTTCTTTGATTTCATCAGCAACAACCTTTTCTGTATCAAGTTTTACATCTGATACATTTTGAAATTCCTCTTGTGCATATAAACCTTGAAATCTATCTGGAAATGCTTCTCTTAAGGCCTGTACAACAGCTACTTTTCTAATCATCGTGGCTGGCTTTTTCGCCCATTGGCTATTAAGCGAACCATCTTTTTTTCTTCCTGCATACTCATCAAAACCTACCGACTGATACTCGTCCTCTTTTCCGTCAATAAAGATTTTCGCCCAGCCACCTACGATAGTTTCGTTAGGTAAAACCATTGTTCCCTCTCGCTCTTCAACAGCTCCGTCCTTTTTAATTACAATAATTCCTGCTTTCTTTCCCTTATATCGTGGGTCCGCATTGGCTCTCTTTGTAAAAACGTCTTTTCCAGTAACTATTGTGGCTGGGTCGTTGCTTCCATACTTAATAAGGTATGCTTCTCTCAAAAACGGATTTAAGTGCTGGTATCTGCATAATGACATAAACATCATTACTTCTCCGTCAGATACATTGCCACCGCCACTTACAAGGTATCTTTTTATCATTGTTGGAGAAATTTTTACCATTTCCCCATTTGATTCATACTCAACTATCTGTGTATTCTCTGCCATAATTAATCCTCACTTTCTTTTTCATCCGCCCATGCTTTAAATTGCATATTCAAATCTTTCACTTTTACCTCAATCTCGTCTGCTTCTTCCTCCTGTTCGAGTAAATAGCCGACAATTTCAAGCATATTGTGCAAAACATCTTCCTTCGATAGATTTGTTCTTATCTCTGCCATTTTTACACCTCATTGAAAACTTGAACCGCAAACAGTTTATTAGGTGTCTGCTTGAATAAAACTCCGTCAGATATGACTGTATACATATATCCGTCATACTTAAGCTCTACAGTATGTTTCTTGCCACCCATGTAATAATTTCTCTTCTTAATACTCATGTTGAACCTCCTATAATCCAAGTAACTTTTTAAGCGTTTCTCTCGCTCTCTCGGCTTCATCTTTCAGCTGTTCCTCACTTTTATCAGCAAGACTAATTACCATTTTGTACTCTTCCTCTGAAAGTTCCTCTTTAAGCGCACGTAAAACAGTAACCGCCTCTGCTATAACATTGCTTCTTGTACCTCTAAATGTAACTTCTCTGCCTTTTGCTTCAATCATTTCTATTCCTCACTTTCATTTATTATTTTTAACTCAGCCTTGAGTTTTTCAACTTCTTCCAACTTGCCTGCAATTCTTCTTTCTGCCCTGTTTCGGAACACCTCTTTTGCATACTCAAAGTTAGGCTCTGTAAGGAACAAACGGTCAAAATCAGTTATTCGCCCAATATCATCTTTCCTTACCGTACCATAGCCGTTTGGAAAAATTCTATCAACAGCCTTGTATGTCTTGGGCTTCTCTTTCGCTTCGCGTTCCTCAACGCATAAACCTTTAGGATTCCTACCATAAGTATCCAAGAAGTAAAAGTATAATTTCATATCACACCGCCTCAATCACAAGCTCTTTGTCCTGTGTATGTTTCAACAAGATTAGCTGGTTATCAATCTGCGGTATTCTCCAATCGTCAACGCTCTCTGTATCATCAATAATAATTGGAAAATTAACACCTACCACTTTCTGAAAAGCTCGGCATATGTCAACTTCTGTTAACATCCTTGCACCATGATTGAGATTTCTTGCATATGCTTCACCATTGTAAACAAAGTCGCAGCGCTCCTCGGTATCGCCATTTAAAAGCGGTCTGAAAAGCTTTGCCGTGGCAAAATTCAGATACTTATTAACATCAGCCTGTAAAAGCTCATTCTTCTTACGAGTAAACTCTTTAAGTAAGTCAAGTTTTCTCTCCCAATCAGCTATCTCCTGATTGAGGTCTTTCCTCTTATCCTCAAGGTCGGCTATGCTATCGTCTATGCGCTTGTTATTTGCCACGCCAAGCTCAATCTTTGTATCAACCGATGAAACTTGCCTTAACAGTTCATTTCGCTCGTTTTTGAGCTTTCTGATAAGTTCCGATGTATCATTTTCATCTGCAAGAGCTTTCTCTTTTTCCTCGATTTTAGCTTTAAGTGCCTGATACTCACTGTTGCCTGTCATATCAATATCAGTAGGTACCATTTCAAGCTCTTTAGCAACAATATCATGCTTTTCTGTCAGCTCCTTAAGCTCTACCCCAAGGTCTGCTATCTCTTTTTTCTTATCCTCGATAGCCTGTTTAAGCTCCTTGCTATCACTTGACAACGCATTGCCCTTATCTTCAAGCTCCTTAAGGTTCTTTGCTTTTCGCTCATCAAAGTCATTTCTCATGCTCTCTATCTTATCTTCCGGCAATCTCTGACCGCACATCGGACAATTAACACTGCTTTCATCAAAGGAAAGTGCCTTTGCTTTTTTCCAGTCAGCACGTACCTTTGCTAAGTTCTCTGTGTAAATTCTAACCGTACCTTCAAAGTTTTTAATGTTAACCTTTTTAGCTCTTATCATTGACTCTGTTTCGCAGATTGAAGCATTGAAGTCATCAATCTGTAACTGTAGCTCCATGCGCTTTTTCTGATTGTCAGCATTAGCTTTTCTCTCCATGTCTGAAAGCTCAAATTTAAGGTTCATAATGTCCTCTGTAGCTTTCTGCTTATCCTCTAAAATCTTGTTATAGTCGGACAACTTATCTTCAATTTCCTTAAGCTGTGGCTCGTATGTTTTCTTCTGTAGTTCAAGCTCTGCAAGGTCTGTATACTCATTGGTGGAATGGATTGTATCAATCCTTGTTGAGATTTCGTCTCTTTCCTTAACAAGTCCTTTTGAGGCATTCCTACCGCCTGTGCCGTTTAGCTTGCCACGGCATACTTTTTTGAGCTGGTCTACATCTCCATCATCAAACATTGGCTTAAGTTCAGCAAACTGCGGAAACATATCGCAGATTTCTTCATCAGTACGTGTGCCAAAATAGCTTGCAAGTGCTAATCTCTGTTCTGCCTGTGACTTGTTAAGCAAAGTCATGGCATTTAAGCAAAATGGTAATACTCCAAGTTCTGCCATGTTGTCATTGATGTACTGATTGTAGTCAGCCATTTTGTAAGGTACATCATTAATTGAGTAATCAGTAACACTTCCTGTAATCTCGCCTTTTTTGTTGCGTTTCTGCCTTGTAACCTTTTTCAGAGTCTTTGCTTTTCCGTCAATCTCAAAGGTAACAGCTCTTACAATATCAACATCATCAATCTCAACTCCATTTTCATCATGTGGTCTTATGCCTGTAATTTCTCTGTCGTTCTCATCGTGACAATTCAGCACATCAAGAATAGTTCTCTTAACTGTTGATTTGCCGACTTCATTCTGACCTGATAGCACAGTTTTCATTGAAAAATCTGTGTCTAATGTGTTTTTGCCGTAGAATTTACAAAAATTCTGCGCAAAAATATGTACAATTCTCATTGCATTTCCTCTCTTTCTATTTGTTTATGGTTTTTAGAATCAAGTTCCCATGCAGGCTTGATTTTTTCACTACTCTTAGGTATGAGTCTGATTCCGATACAAAAAGCCACTCGCTCGCCACGTAATGAGCCTTGTTGAGCAATAACTTCTGCTCTCTTGTTAATGGCTTCAATCTGTATCTTGTATCGCCTAGCCTAATTCGTCTTACATTGTTGCTCATTTAGCTTCTCCATTTCTTTATCTAATAACGCTTGAAAGTCAAACGATTTGTCCTTGTGCCGTTTAGCTCGATATAGTTCTTGTAGGTAATCGTTAGCACTCTGACGTTTCAATTGGCTACCAATCGCAGTAGATGTCAAGATTTCCATTTCCGCTCCCTTCGTCATATACAATCCCTTGTATGCCAACAGGAGTATCAACTACAGTTCCGTGAGGTAAATCATCACTTGCAATCACAACGTATTCGTTTTCATCTACAACAAGCCCATGCTCATTTAAATGTCTGCCCGGAATATTTAGACCGCCTCCAGGTAACACCCTCTGTGAGTACCACGTATAAGTGTAATCGCCATATCGCACTCGCCCTAGCTTCTTAAATCGGCTACAACTGTATTTCTTACGGCAAGTTGGAATTGTTGGCTCTCCATAGGTCTGCTCAACTACAACCGGCTCATTCTGAACTACTGTCGGCTCAATCTTCCCAAGCATTACATCATTTAAATAGGAAGAAACACCGGCTGTCAGTTCAACTTTGCTATCTGCTTTCGTTGCTATTGGCTTTAAGGTCATAATTCCAATTGTTGAAATTAATAACATCAACATCAGGTTTCTTTTTCTCATGCGGTTCGCCCTCCTCTATGAGACATATCGCAATCAGTATAAGCCAAAAGACTGTTACGATTGCTCCAACGATAATACTCGCTGTCTTAATTCCGTATGCCACCGATAATCCAAGGAAAAATACAAATGCTAATGCTCCGAAAATCGAATAGCCACAGCCGGTGTAAAATTTCTCTTTTAAAGTTCTTTTTCTCATACAATCACCTCACTATGCAAAACTCTGTTGAGCGTTTGCGTCATGAATAAGCTCATCAAGATACTTAGGCACGACATAGCAATCAATGAACTCATGCACATCGTCTATATACTTCCTCTTGATACTCTTATAAGTAGATACGCAACCATACTCACGCTTTAACTGCGTCCATATATCGGAAAACGTCTTATGTCTGATGCTGTTATCCCTGTATGCTTCGCTCTGCTTGCCACCAAGAATATTTACAACTCTGCGCTTAACATGCTGTTGTATCTCGTCAATATCGCAACTGTAAAGCGGTACATTTTCCTTAAGCTCGCTCACATCATCTTTAATGTCGTTTACTTTCTGCTCTAATTCTGTATAGCCCTGCGCTAAAAGCTGTATCTGACCGCCTGTTGTCTTTGGCATACCATAACTGCCTGTTTTTCTGATTGACGGAAGTACCTCATCCATTACCCACCGCTCAAATTTCTCTGCGCTAGGCAATTTTGATTTCATAATGAGTCGGTATAAATCTCCCTCATTTATGTATGACATAGACTGCACTCCACTAGATGTAGGGGTGTCGCGTTTCACGACTCCCTTGCAATGCCTAGAAACTGCATCCCTCGGTGTCGCATACCCAAGTGCGGTTGCCACATCTGTTGCTACGAAATATGGCTTTCCGTCAATTTCTATCATTCGGACTTCTCCGAACTCTTCATTATTGAAAATTTGTAAATCGTTCATGTTTTCTCCTTTCTGTGGTATAATCTCCCTATCTTTTAATAAGGAGGTGAGTCGCTTATGATTCTTACCGGTTTCTGCAATAAGCAGAACAAGGATTATCGCGTTGAGATTAAAATGATAGATACTTCCGACTTGGAAAAACAAAGTCTTGAGAATGGTCGGCTAGTCTGTCAATATGCAATGTCGTTTGGTTGTTGTCGCAACCCTAAACAATGCTCTATTCTTCAAAATCTCAACAAATAGTTCCTATTGGCTCTCTGAAACATGAGAGCCAAAATGAGCCTCATAGCCATCTCTAAATTTGATACTCTTAATAGTGCCTACATATTTTTGATTCAACTGTAGTGTTCGCAAGTCTGTGGCAATATCAAACGCATTTAGGTCAATTGTTAGTACAGGAAATCCGGCTCTGTCTTGTTTTAATTCATAGCTTCTCACTCCGTCGATTTTGTGGCCGTCAATGCAGATTTCTGTAAAAATCTTTTCGCCCTCAACCTGTCTGATTTCGATTTTCGACATTCCTACTCCTTTCTTTCTAATCCACGAAACTTTCAACCGGTTCATCAAGATAGCTTGCAATTTTAATCATGGTATCTAATTTTGGCTTGCTTTTATCTCTCTTCCAGTCTGAAAGCAACATAGGTGAAAAGTTCAAGTCTGTTGCTACTCGGTATGATGTGATACCCTTTTTCTTCAAAATTTGCTCAAATCTCGAATATGATTGAGCATATTTCTTAGAATTATTCATTTTTTACGCTCCTTTCCTTAAAAATACATTGATTTTATTAAGGAAATCCGTTATAATGAAACTTACCAAGATAACAAAATAACAAAATTAAAACCTAGGTTTTAAGGATTCCCTTAATCTAGGTCTAGTATATTATGGTTTTCTTTAATTGTCAAGCATTATTTTAAAGTTTTCCATAATAATTTATGAGGGATTTTTTATGTACGAATACTATCAGAAATTACTAGACGAAAAAGGCTTGAAAAATGCCGATGTTTCAAGGGCTACAGGCATTTCAAACATGACTCTATCTGATTGGAAAAGAGGAAAAAGCGAGCCAAAAACTAAAAATATGCAGAAAATTGCCGATTTTTTAGGAACTACCTTATCATATCTAGTTACAGGTGAAGAAAGTAACCCTATATTTGAACAATCAAATACAGATTATGGCCTTTCAAATATAGACAGTGAGCTCAAAGATTATGTATTTAAGTTATCTAAATTGTCGGATAAAGAGCAAGAAAGTATTATGAATTTAATAGATGTAATGTATGAAAAATACTCAAAATAAATTAAATTAATAAGAAAGGTGGTATTTTAATGAGTAAAACTGTTAAATGTCCTAAATGGGGTTGTGATGGTGTTGGCATACCTGTTGATACCAAGAAAAAATTCTCATTCGGTAAAGCACTTGTTGGCAACACAGTAGGTGGTCTCTTCGGACCTGTCGGTGCCGTTGTCGGTACTGCTACCGGAATTAAGGGAAAGAATGGCAAAACAAAGTTTGTGTGTTCAAAGTGTGGTAACGTTTGGGAAAAGAAAATATAACCACAAGGCAGAGTTTTTACTCTGCCTCTATTTTTCTTTTAATAAATACATACAAGTACAATAACAGGTCTTTGTCTTCCAAGCCCTCAATCATTTTAATTATTTCTTCTTTATATTCCATACAACACTACCTCCGATACATCAATTATAGAACATTTGTTCTTAAACGTCAATAAGGACGGCAGAAAAACCGCCGCCCTACCGAAACTTGAAGAGTTCTCTTGTTTGAGAACATCATTACTGTAGCACTTTAAAGTGTTTTGTTTTGTCGAATATTGACAATAGGGATTGTAAAGAATAGATATATTACTACATAATTAATTCCCCCAATAAAATATTACATATTGAACTCTACAACTCATATTCCCTTGTAGTATATCTTTAAAAACTACATACCAACTATTATTCATGAATGTTACACCTTCTAAGTGAGCAGGAAAAGCATTTCCGTCACCATTAGATACTAATATAACAATATCAGTAGCAGAGAGAGTTTGTAATCCAAATATCTCTGCTACTTGTTGGAAGTTGAATAATACAAATGAATTATTACCCGATTTCACTTCTTTTACTATAGTGCCAGCTTTAATTTTTATACCATCTAAATTAATTTTAAAATCCGTCTTTAAATTGCCTAAACTCTGGTTTAATTCACCATATTTGTCATTCAAAATCTTACCTTGGCTCGCATCTAATGCACTGCCAGTGGTAGTAGTCGTGAGATTGTTCGCTAAATCTTTAAAAGCAAAGCTTTTCAAATCAGCGAACCACTTCTTAATTTTCTTGAAGCCGACCGACACTTTTTCGCCAGAAACAAGATTTACTCTAGTTGTTGCATCGGCAAAAGTAACTGTTGTATCGCTTATATTTCCATCTTCTGCAACCGCTCCGATATTGGTAGGGGTTATGTTTACATTTCCTCTGCGATAATATACTTCTTTTGCACCTTTTACTCCTGTAACTGGTGTGCCAGCTAACACATCCCAATATCTGTCGATTGTCAGATATACATTACTGCCGGAGGGGATTATATTACCAGCCCCCTCTTTAAAATCTGTGGTCGTAGTAAATTGGTCGGCTATATTGTACATATCACCGGAAGTGACATTCGCTGTGTTCGGTAAGTCGGCAAAGTTAATTGTTCCAAGAGGCCTTAATGCTCCACTTAAGCTCTCAGATATTTCTTTGGCTTGTTCTGCGTACTTTTGCGCTTCCGACTCGCTCTTAGCCGAGCTAGTCTCGCTTGTCTTAGCATTAGTTTCAGAAGCCTTGGCTTTTATTTCGCTTTCTTTAGCATTGCTTGCAGAATTAGCTGATTCTTGAGCTTTGCTTGTGGCAAGTTCTGCTGATTTTTGAGCTTGTGATACAGATTGAGCCATGCCGTCAAGATAGCTCTGAATAAGTCTTTGAATTTCAGTGTCAAAATCCTCAACAGTTCCCATCCGCTTAACTATTCCGGGTGCGAAACACATCCATATCTGCTGTTTTTTCGTGTCGGAGTCGGTCGATACCGCCCATTCTCCAGCTTTCATTTTTAAGGGGTCAAACTCCGCGTATGCCCCTCGTCTCATTTGAATTGCCATAAGCTACACCTCACTTTCATCAATGCCTAATTTCTGACACAATCTTGAAAACTTATCTTCCAATTCATCTATGCGTTTTTGCATTTTATCAATCTTCTGCTCGTCTCCGGCAAGCCTTAAGATTAGGAATTGCTCATAACTAACGCTATAACACTCCCCTACGTTTGGAAACTCTTTACTTTTAGACAAAATTCCAAAATTTTCATCATTTTGCAAGCCCATTTTTTCAGCAACATCTTGCGCTATTATTCCAAAGTTTTTTCTTTCTTCTTTGTCAATCTTAGATATGTATTGATACTGAACTAAATCCACTTTCATTGCTCCATCTATACATTCCTGTGGTATTTTCTTGACATTCTTTTTCAATCTTGCGTCAGATGTTACAGTAGAGTTTGTGGCGGTCATATTATTAATGTATATATCATTTGACTGTCCTATTGAAAGCACCGGATTGGTATATTGTCCATATGGGTACATTTGAACGGAGTTGTGCGTTTCCAAATATCCGGTATATACCGAGCCGACATTTATTCCCTTGGGTGCCATATATCCGGTCACTTCCCCATTTTGATAAAACACAATAGTTCCGCTTTCGCTAGGGTCAATCACAACTCTTCTTGTGTACTCTAAATCATTGCCATTGATAATTTTATTTCTAATAATGACCGCATCAAGTACATCAATTTTTCCGTTTCCGTCTACGTCTAATTTGAAGAAATCATCAATATTAGGCGCATATCCCCCCGATACTATCTGCTCAATTTTGTCTGTATCGTTGCTTGTATAATTCTTTTTCAGATATTTTTTTGTACCCTGTGCGTCGTATTTACAGCCCACAAAATTGCTTGCAGTAACAGTTCCGGCATATATATGTGGCGAAATAACATACTGATTGTTAATTTCTGTATAACCAATATTGTTTTTTAATTCGTTTAGCGTATCGTTTGTTGCAAAATCGGGTTGGTCTGAGATATTGTTCCACGAAATACTTACTTCGTCATCAAGTGTAATACCTTTATTATCCAGCGTTACAAGTGTCTTTCCGTTTGCATCTTTGACATACTGCTTGCCGTTTGTGTTATTCTCACCGCCTAAAGTGAGTGTGCCACCATGCGCCCAATCGAAATTAATGCCAATAGCTGACATGATATTGAAAATAGCGTTTCCGTCTTTGTCAACTCCTGCTTTCCATGTCTTGCCGTAATCATTTGATACAGCCATGCCATTAGCTGTCATTTTCCACTGTATATTGCTCGATTTAAGGTCGGCTTTATTGTGCATAATGTAAATAATTGAGCCATCCTCTTGCACTTGTTCAGTCTTAAAGAGTCCAAGCGATTGGGACATTAGCTGTGTCAGCAATTGCATTTGCTTGTCATATGCACTTAGTTGTGTCTGCGCAACTTTTCTAGCTTGTACGACAGCCTTTGTCTCACTACTGAATTTATCAGCACTATTTCTTGAAGCATTTTCGGCATCACACGAAATTTTAGTGCCACTTCCAACTGTAAATGTTCGGTTAGAAATAAAACAGCTATAGGTATTCTGCTTGCGGTCTGTCACAAGTGCCACATCTCCGCTCTCAATCAGTGGGTTTGACAAGAGTGTAGCGTCAAGAGGCCTGAACCTCATGCCACCGATTTTTTTGAAAATATAGTTTGCAACTGTCTGTGCCTTGTCTGCCGAAATAAACGGATTATCAGAGATTGAGACTACATATCCCTCTTTTCCGGCAAGTGTATTAACATCTTTTGCCTTATCCTCTTTTGAGGTTACTGTTACCTTTACCCCGGTGATAACAACATCATCAGTCGCAACATTCAAGTCTTTTTGCGTGTAAATATTGTGGTAATTTCTTGTTTCTGTAAATGTTCCGCCATCGGCACTATCTCCGTCAGAATACTTAAATGTTCCACCATCAACACTATCTCCGTCAGAGTATGGTGTAGTTTTCGTGCTAAAAGTTCCACCATTGTAATTTTGGCTCCCAAACTGGCTCATATCATACCAACCGATAAGTAATTCACCGTCGTGACCGCACTTGCCCCATAATCCGCTCAACTGTAAGATGTAAGCTATCACCTGTCCATATGTGAGCTTTTGATTATCACTTGGTATCTCGTTAATCACGTAATCAGAGTTATCAAATCTTGCCATAGTAAAAGGTACATCGCACTTAATACAAGCATCTCTGACTACCTCATACGCTGTCGTAGGGTAACTTAAATTGCTGTCATACTCACGATTGAAATTATTAATATTGTCAAGGCAAGTAAGTGTTATGAGCGAGCCGTCATAGCTTGTCTCGCTAACTCTATACTCACCAATTTTTAGTTTTTCGGTTGTGCCGTCAGAAAAGCTTTTTGAAACATATGCTGTTATGCTTGCCTTATCAAAATCATACTTGTTGTAATCTTCATAAATGTTATTCAGCTTAATTTTCAGTTTTCCGGCAATCAAAGCCCCGATTGTGAAAGTGCCATTGCTCGATGTTGAGTCATTGACTTCGAAGCCGTTCGCCCACAGTTCACTATCACTAATAGGGATTTTTTCACCGCTTGCCGTAACTATGTCAGCAAAGCAATTTACGTTTATATCATTATCGAGCATTACTGCCCTTTGCCATTTAGCCGATACGTTAAGCATTAAATCACCGCCTTATACTTCTATGAGGTCGAAACTCAATGTCTCATACCTCTTATTGTTGATAGTCCATATCTTGATAGGTGCGCTTCTATCACCTACATAGAATGTACGTGTTTCATCAGTGCCACTCATAGCGTCAGGATATGTTACTCTGATATATTCGGGGTTTACCATTTGAAGTATCCTTGCTGTCCTAGCTGTGTCTGTACCACTCCACGACAATTTAAGCTGTCGTTTCTGTGCTATTCTATTCTTGTGCATTTGAGCGTCCTGTGTACGTCCACTGTCGCTTGCAGACACATCAATCAAGCCCCATTCAAAGCTTGACGGAGTAGGTAATTCCACTCCGTCTACTAACATCATTGCCATTTTGTTACCTCGTAAAAAGACACCCACGCAAGGGTGAGTGTCTTAGCCAAATTCATTTGCTACAATATATCGTTGTCCATGCTTTGCTTTACCTACCTGTGTCATGCGATAGAGCGTTTCGCTGTCGCATTTGAACACGTTTTCAATGATAGGTGCAGAGTTTCCACCGGCATTATAGTTCATCATTACTTGCGCCATGCCCTCCATGACAGCCTGTTTAATTCCCTCGGTGATTTGTTGGTTATTTGCTACCACGTTTTTGCCATTTGAGAATTTACCGACTAGCTCGTTATGATTAATAAAAGCCATGCCGTCCTCTCCCCTTGGGAAAATTCCGCCACTAGCAAGCCTTGGAATATGCACTTTCGGAACCAACGATACTCCACCCCAATTTGTACCGACCACCTTAGCAGCCATAGAAACAACTTTGTTAAATCCTCTTAATAAAGAGTTGATTCCACTGACAACAAAATTAACCCCATTCTCTATTTTTGAAATAACGTAGTTCATGGCTCCTGTAACACCGCCTCTTATTGAACTCCACACATAATTAAATGCGCTTGTAATTCCATTTTTCATAATATTAAAGCAGTTTGTGATAGGCGAAATAACATTGCCATTAAACCAACCCGCCACGCTTTGCCAAGTAGATATAACAAAGTTCTTTGCTACGCTAAGTGCCGATGTTATGCCAGCTTTCAACATATTAAAAAAGTTTGAAATCGGTTGTATTACCGTACTATTAAACCAACTCGCTACCCCTTGCCACGTTGAAAGGACAAAATCTTTTGCTGTCTGTATCGTTGTTTGTATAAGCGTTTTTAAAAAGTTAAACAGATTTGAAATTGGAGTAATCACATTATTATTAAACCAGCTTGAAGCTACTATCCAAATTGCTTGAATTATTATCCAAACACCTTGAAAAATCTGTTGTGCTCGTGTAGCAAAGCCTTTAAAAAAACTAACTATCGGTTCAATTACTGTAGAACTGAACCATTTCGAAGCTCCTTGCCACACAGTTACTATGTCTTTCCATAAAGAACCGAAAAAGCCACTTATGGTTTTCCACATATCTTTAAAAAACGAAACTACAGGCTCAATGACATTTCCATTGAACCATTCGCCAACTGTTGAAAATAGTTCACAAATTGCGTTCCAATTATCTTTTACCACAACAACAATCGTTGCGACTGCTGCCACTATTGCTCCAACAATTACTGCTGGCAATGCTGCCACACCAGCTAATATTGCTCCGATTGTAGCCAATGCAACACCTATCACCATTAAAATCTCATTCACCCAGCTAAATCCGTCTTTTAACATTTTGACAAAATTTACAATAGATAAAATTGTTCCGGCTATTGCCGAAAAAGCAGAACCGATTGTTGCTAATAGGTCTGCTGCCCCCGTTCCGAATGCAGCCGTTATTGCATCACCCAAGCTTAAACCGCTGAATAATCCCTCTATGAGTAATCCAAGATTTGTTGATAGTGAAGCAAAAATGGTTTTAAATGCTTGCATTATTGCCGTTCCAATGCCAGCTCCCTCTACAAGCTCAAATCCAATTTTTGAAGCTATTGCCTGTGCTATCGCTTTTGATAATGATTTTCCAATAAAAGCGAGTGCCACTGAACCTAATTTTAGCGAAATTATCTTTTTTATCAGCAATGTGCCAACTATTATCTCAACAGTTTTGATGTCCAAATTGCTTAAAAAGTCCGTAATTCCTTTTAGTACGTCTTTCCACGACACATTTTTAATTGCCGTGGTTAGCATGGTGTATATTCCTTGCACCCATGCGTTAATAGTTTTTGCTAGTAACGCAAAATCAAAATTCTCAAAAAATCCATTAATGCCGTTAGCGATCGACAAGCCAAAATTAGTCCAGTCGAATGTTGTGCCGAATGAATTGAGGAAATGTAAAGCTGTGTTCAGCGAACCAGCTATTGTTGCGCCCAAATCATAAAAGAGTCTTGGGCTGATTAAGCCGTTAAGGAAGTCTGCAAGCCCTTTTCCGAAATTGTCAGCTTTCTGATATATCTTCTTCCAATCAATGCTCTCCATAGCACTTGCAAGAGCGTCACCGATGTACTTTCCGAGTGAGTAAAGGTCTTTGATTGATGATTTGTATTTTTCGAGCAGTCCATCGGTCTTTTTCAGTGAGCTATCAACTCCACTGCCAGCTCCACCGCCGCCTGAACCGCCACTGCCTGAACCGCCACCACTGCCACTGTCGCTGTTATCGTCAAGTGCGTGTATCTCATCTATGCTAAGCAATGTCTTTTTCAGTTTTTGGGCTTTTTTATTCGACTTATCGGCACTATCACCAATATCGCCTACTCCGCCAGCTATGTCCTCCATGCCATCAACAGTAGCACCGCCACCACTTATCTCGATAGTCCATCCGAAAATTGCTCCGAGTGCGTCAGCTACAGTTCTTGTAAAGCTGATAACCTTGAGCATTACTTTACTTAATGCTTGAACAAACGGCTTTAAAGCGTTGATTATTACGCTACCTATGATACTACCCCATGCTTGGAACTCTTGCTTAAGGACTCTTACACTATTCGCCCATGTCAATTTGTTATCGTAAAGGCTTTTTATCCTCTACTTCTTATAGTTTCCTATAAGTTCAGCGTACATTTTCAACCACAAAAATAAGACGTATTTCTACGTCTTATGGTTGTCGAGCACTCTTGGGAAGATTATATTTATTCACTTCCTACGCGTTACAGTGTCAATCAGCCTTTCGCTATCTGATTGATTACCTCGGTATTAACTTATTGACTTTATATATTCTTCATATCGCATCCATTTATAACCATATGCTGTTCTGCTCATGTCATCAAGAACCTTTTGAATATTTTTATAGGATTTTCCTATATACCTTCCGGCATCAGAAATCTTATCAAAAACATTTAAAAGTTCTCCTGTTGTTTTATCTAACTGAACAATCTTTATTCCTTTTCCGCATTTTTTATAAATAGATAAATCTTTTATTGGATAATTATTTTTATAAACAAAGATATGATTATTTGTAGTTTTTGACATTCCTGTCAAGTTTGCAGATATATTAGGTCTTCTAAATCCTGTCTGCTCAGCCGCAGCTGCAACACTTTCATATTCTGCAATAAAATTCCCATCAAGGTCGCACATTACAATTTTTTTTGCGCATTTAGAAATTGGCTTTCTATACTTTTTGGCACCATTTTTAATATAATCATCTTCATACATAAATATATGATTAAATGATGTCCT
>UMHU01054090.1_pt1 | contig 25707 bp, 25 predicted proteins | sample 1965591 | NCBI WGS metagenome assembly UMHU01 (sample SAMEA4836101, study PRJEB28245) | human gut metagenome | biome: gut microbiome; material: fecal sample | place: Denmark | collected 2008
TTGAATTATCTCGAGTGTCCTAGTTGGTATTGCAATTAACCAAGAGAAAAGCATATTTTAATTCTATTTTAAGAATGTATCATCAAAAGCTAACATTAGATAAGTCAGCTTATTTTCGCTGAATATCCCATTTCCTAAAAAAAATGTACACAAAAAAGAGACGAGTTATGTACCCGCCTAAAAAAAATCCATGTAATTTCTTTCGGAAAATTATTCATAATCGCATGCTACGACCACTTATTATAAAAAAAGAGCCATTCTCCAAATCATATCATGTACCATGAGCTGATTCAAAGAATGGCTGTGTCTTGGTCGGAACGGCGAGATTTGAACTCGCGACCTCTTCCACCCCAAGGAAGCGCGCTACCAAGCTGCGCCACGTCCCGTCGACCTTTTAATTTTAACCGATTCAGGGGTACTTGTCAAGTTCAAATTTCTTTTAAGTCTGTCACAGAGTTTCTCTTCAATAGGGCAATCTGCGATTTTATGTTCTGTCTGTATCCCTGAAAAAAGCAAAAGATTCGCCTTCCTTTATACGACTTGGAATAGATATAGTTATCTATTAGTTGTATACTATATGTATAAATAAAACAAGGGGTGATAGTTTTGAGTATCTTAGTAAAAACACATTATATTAGAAATAATCTTCTTGCCTTCATCAGTATCATTGTCATGTATATCCTGATATCGCAAGATTCAATGGCTGCCGGCGATTGGTATTGGATGCCAGGACTAATAGGGCTAATTCCTGCTAACATTGCATATTCAAAAGGAAGGAATTTCTTTAAGTGGTATGTATACGGCGTTCTTGTTTGGATAATAGCCTTCATTCATAGCTTATGCATCAGCGCGAATGATACCGTAAAGCTTAGAAAAGGGTATCATAAATGTCCTCACTGCGGTGAATTTAGTCGCCCTGAAGCGACCATTTGTCATTGCTGCGGTCGTGACTTATATTACAGTTCGAACTAAAAGTTTTGCCCCACTCAAAAGGCCCTTCCCTATCCTGACAGTATTACACGGTCACGATAGGAAAGAGCCTTTTTCCTATATTACGCTTAACTTATAAATTTTCCAGGAGCTTGATTTCATTCTTCAGGATATATCGCTCCCGTTCCGGTTTTTGGTCATTGACCAGGTACTGGAAGGCCAAGTCCATGGCTCGATAGCCTTGTTGGTACGGGTGCTGATAGATGATGGTCTTTAAGACGCCCTGCTTCATCATATCTACCGTCGTCGGCGTGCTGTCGAAGGCAACGATAGTCAGCGTCTTTTCTTTTTTCAGACTGACGACGGCTCGGCAGGCACCGTACACGCCGCCGGCGACGATGAACAAGGAATCGATGTCCGGATGTTCTTCGAGCATCTTCTTCGTTTCTTCATAAGATATGATTTCATCGTCCTTATTGACGGCTGTCGCTAAGATGGAAAAGCCCGGCACCGTCGCCATACGCCGCTGGAAGCCCTCGAGACGAAGTTCATGGCCCCAGGCCTGACGAGAACCCGTAACGACGCCGATATTCGCCGTCTGACCTCTCAGGAGCTGCAGTAAGGCGCAAGCCGTTTCACCACCATTAGCATAGTCACTGCCGACGTAGCACTGACGGCGACAGTCTTGTACATCATTATTGACAGTGACGACGAAGACGCCTTTATCGACTAAAGCATTGACGGCATCAGAAATTCGTTTATCATTGATTGGGCTGATGATAAGGCCGCTCACGGGAATCGCTTCCAGCTCAGCAATAAGCTTCAGCTGGGCCTCTACGTCATAGCCTTTCATGAGGCGCATCGTCAATTGGATGCCGTAAATCTGATAGCGGCTTTCTGCCGTCTCGATACCGCGGATGATCTCATCGAAGAAAGCATTGCCTTCTGAATTCAAAATGACGCCGACAATGGGACGGTGCCGTCTGGCAGCCAAGGCCTTGCCGGCCGGATTCGGTTTATATCCTAATTGCTTTACCATATTCATGACCGCTTCGGCCGTTTCCGGCTTGACGCGGCCCCGGCCATTGAGGACCCGGTCTACAGTCCCTCGCGAAACCCCGCAAAGTTCAGCAATTTTTTTAATCGTTACCATATTTCTCCCTCACTTATCCCTGTATTCAAGGTTAACGAATCCTCTCTATTGTACCAAACATTGCGGCATGATAAAAGGAACTATCTATAAAGTTCGCACTTTATAAATAGTCCTCATCTATCAAAGCTTAATATTCTCTCCGACTAAACCGATCCAGGCCTTGTCCTTTTGCAGCCCGCTCTCTTCATGAGCAATGAGCCACTTGTTGACGGCAAAGAGCAGGGCATTTTCGCCGCTGCTGCTAACCGTTTCCGGCAAAGCCTCGTTGGTTCCTTTCGGAAGGATGACACCGCAGCGGAATTCTTTTCCGTCGACGCTGCACGGTGCAAAGTGAAGAGTCGTCGCATAGAGCTCGACTGCCGTTCCGGCCGGAACGAAGAAGGCTTCCACGCGGGCCGTATCATACGTATACGAGGATAAATCGATATCCTGCTGACGGCCGACTAATAAGATGAGGTCTGTCGCTGCGATATCAATTTCAGAAGAGCGATGATATTCCAAGGCATTGAGCTTATTATTATAGCCGCTGCAATGGCCAAATTCAATGGGAAGGAAGCCGAAGGATTCCTGCTCCAAGGTTTTCGCCAAGGGAAGATCTTCAAAAGCGCCGACAGAAGGCTCATACATCGTCCCTTCCGATACGACGGGGACTTCTTTCATTACGTCCACAAACTCTTTGACATCGACGTCGAGGACACGTCCGTAGACGGCAAATTCTTTATCTGTGACTTGTTTCATTATTCATTACCTCCGTGAACCCCAATATTTTTCAACTTCATGCCGGACATCAAGTTCTTTTCAATCTGTTCCAGAGAAACATTCTTCGTTTCCGGAACAAAGGCAAAAGTCAGGGCGATGAATACGGCATTCAAACCGGCGTACATCCAGAAAGTCATGGAAGATCCGAGGGCATCGATGAGGCTGAGGAAGGTGGCACCGACGACAGCACAGGTGATCCAGTTGGTCATGGTCGAGCAGGCAACGCCGAATTCACGCATCTTGAGGGGCTGGATTTCCGAGCACAGAACCCAAACGATCGGACCGGCACTCATAGCAAAACCGGCGATGAAGATCATGGTCATGATAGCCGACAGGTAGCAGACCCAGGGAGCGGGATTCCCGCCTTCAATGACAGCCATGCAAAGACCCATGACGACCATGGCAGCTGCCATGACGGCAAAACCGACTTTTAAAGCCGGCTTACGTCCGGACTTATCGACGGTATAGACGGCAATGAGGGTTGCCAAGACGAAGACGATACCGTTGATGACCGTGCCGATCATCTGATCTTCGGTGCTGGAGAAGCCGCCAAGACTGAGGATTTTCGGCGAATAATACATGATAACATTAAAGCCGGTAAACTGCTGCATCGCTTGGAGCAGGACGCCGAGGAATACGGCACGGCGCACGTTTTTATTCGATTTCAATAAGGACCAGCCGGCTTGTTTTACTTTCAGTGTGTCTTTAATATCATTTAATTCAGATTTTGCTAAGGAAACATCGGCATGGAGAGTCTGCAAGACTTTTTCTGCTTCTGAAAAACGACCCTTGGCAGCCAGCCAGCGCGGGCTTTCAGGCAGCACGAAGACGGTTAGGATCAAGACGACAGCCGGAATGGCAATGACGGTCAGCATCATCCGCCAGGAACCACTGTAACTGAAATAGGTATTGGACAGGAAGGCCGACAGAATCCCGACGGTAACCATAAACTGATAGCCTGAAATAACCTGGCCGCGTGAATCTTTATCGGCCATTTCCGCCAAATAAAGGGGCGCCGTATACGAAGCAATACCGACGGACAGGCCCAAAATCAACCGAAAACCGATGAGCATATCGACGTTAACGGCCAAGCCGGAACCGACAGAGCCGACGATAAACAGGGCGGCACCGGTAAGGAGACTGCGCTTTCTGCCGATGCGGGCCGTCATAAAAGCGGCACACAAGGCACCAATGGCAGCGCCTACCATCATACAGCTGACAACCCGTTCCTGAGCGGCACTGTTCAGCCCCCATTCAGCCGTAATAAAAGGCAGGGCCCCGGCGATAACCCCTTGGTCGAGACCGAATAACAAACCGGCCATACCAGCCGTAAAATAAATGAACTTTCGTACTCGTGAAGCGTGAGACTTTTCTAATGCCTTGTCGTCACAAATCATAGCTGCTTCTTGATTCATCATGGTCACATCTCTCCTAACGTCATTTATAAAGTCGCTAAATCTTGATAACATCCGGCTAATTGCCGATATAATTTCTGATATAAAGCGTGGCCTTTTTCATAATAGGCGTGAGCTGTCGGGTCGGGCTGGCAATAGGTATTGGTATCGATGAAGTCGCGGCAAGCCGTGACAACGCTCTTAAACAATCCGGCTCCGACACCGGCCAGGATAGCGGCCCCCAGGGCAGGGCCTTCCTTAGAAGATACGGTTTTGACTTCGCAGTTATACATGTCGGCCAGCATCTGACGCCATAATTGGCTCCGTCCGCCGCCGCCGCAGGCCATCATTTCCTGAACGACGATTCCCATGTCGCGAAGGATGTCCTGGCAGTCCGTCAGAGAATAGCCAACGCCTTCCATGACAGCCCGGAGCATATCATCCTGCGTATGGATGGCCGATAGTCCGAAGAATACACCGCGGCAATCCGGGTCGAGGTGCGGCGTCCGTTCGCCCATAAGATAAGGTAAATAAAGGAGGCGACGGCTACCCATGGGTACGTGTTCAACGTGGTGGTCCATGACGACATAAGGATCAAGACCGGCCTGTTCGGCTTCTTTTAAGTAGTCATGTCCCAGCGTATCACGGAACCAGCGGAGTGACAAGCCCGCAGCCTGCGTTACGCCCATAACATGCCAACAGCCGGGAACGGCGCAGCAGAAAGAATGGACGCGGCCTTTCGGATCGATATGAAGATCGCTCGTATGGGCGAAGACGACGCCGCTGGTACCGATGGTCGTAAAGGCCTTACCGTCACTGACGATCCCCGTTCCGACAGCAGCCGCGGCATTATCACCGGCCCCGCCTACGACGATGGTTTGCGGAAGGAGGCCTGTTTCTGCGGCAAAGGCCGGGGTCAGTGTTCCCGTCACATCGGGTGATTCATAGACCTTAGCCAGCCATGCCGGATCGATGTCGAGGAGATCCAGGATTTCATCGGACCAACAGCGACGGCGCACGTCGAGAAACTGCATGCCGCTGGCATCAGAAACGTCCGTCGCATACTGACCGGTCATTCGCAGGCGAACATAATCTTTCGGAAGCAGAATATGGCGGCACCGGCGATAATGTTCCGCTTCATGATTGCGCACCCAGAGAAGTTTCGACGCCGTAAAACCGGTCAATGCCGGATTGGCCGTAATCTCCATCAACTTTTCAGCACCGACAGTCCGGGTGATTTCGATGCATTCTTTCCCCGTCCGCTGATCACACCAGATGATGGCCGGCCGAATGACTTCGTTCTTTTCATTTAACATGACCAGGCCGTGCATCTGACCGGATAAGCCGATACTGACGATATCTTTCGCTTCTACGGTGCACTTTGCCAAGATTTCCCGTATCGTCTGTACGACAGCCTGATACCAATCTTCCGGCTGCTGTTCTGCCCAGCCGTTCTGTGGCTGATACAGCGGATACTCACAGGACGCCATGGCAACGGCTTGGCACGTGTCGTCAAAAAGGACCGTCTTGGTTGCCGACGTGCCAATATCAATTCCCATTACATACTTCATATATCTTCCTCCCTAATGTCCCTCATTTATTCGAGGACCTTACGCCTTATTGTGTGCCTAAGCACATTTCTATGTTTGAAGTATACCATGACAAAATTAGATGGTCAATGGGAATTTCCATACATGCGCTTTTGCTATATTCTAGTGTTTACCTGTATTTTTTCCGCATAATCCTGCCTTTTGTAAAAAAATGTCAAACTATGTATTGACAGAGTTTTGACAAGCGTGCTATCATTCCCTTAAACGAATGTGCCTAGGCACTCAAAAAAATTATGCGTATCCCTTATATGGGAAAGGAGACCTTATCATGAATATTCCCGAAGTGAAATGCGGTATTATTTCCGTCAGTCGTGACTGCTTTATTATTTCTTTATCTCAGAACCGTCGTCAGGCCATCGTCGACGCCTATACAAAAAAATACGGCGACCTCTATGAAGTACCGACGGTCGTAGAAAATGAAAAGGACATGCTAAAGGCGGTCGAAGAAGCTAAAGCCGCCGGCTGTAACGCCTTAGTCGTATTCTTAGGAAACTTTGGCCCTGAAACGCCGGAAACCTTGATTGCCAAATACTTCGACGGACCGGTCATGTACGCCGCTGCTGCCGAAGAAACGGGCAAAAACCTCATCAACGGCCGCGGCGATGCCTACTGCGGCATGCTCAACTGTTCGTACAACTTAGGCCTTCGTAAATTAAAAGCTTATATTCCGTCGTATCCCGTAGGAACGGCTGAAGAAGTCGCTTCGATGATCGCCGACTTCCAGCCCATGGCCCGTACACTCATCGGTCTCAGCCAGTTAAAAATCATCACCTTCGGACCTCGTCCGCAGGACTTCTTCGCCTGCAACGCTCCGATTAAGCCGCTCTATGACTTAGGCATTGAAATCGAAGAAAACTCTGAATTGGACCTCCTCATATCGTATCAGGCCCATAAAGACGATCCGCGCATTGCCGACGTCGTCGCCGATATGACCAAAGAACTCGGCAAAGACGGCAATCCCTGGCCGGACCTCCTGCCCCGCATGGCACAATACGAACTGACTCTCCTCGACTGGGCCGAAGCGCACAAGGGCTCCCGACAGTATGTGGCCTTTGCCAATAAATGCTGGCCGGCCTTCCCGTCCCAATTCGGCTTTGAACCGTGCTACGTTAACAGCCGCCTCGTAACCCGCGGTATCCCCGTCGCCTGCGAAGTCGATATCTACGGCGCCGTCAGCGAATACATCGGCATGTGCGCCAGCGGCGACACGGTCACCTTGCTCGACATCAACAATTCCGTCCCCCGCGATCTCTATGAATCGGACATCAAACCGACGACGAACTATACCCAGAAAGACACCTTCATGGGCTTCCACTGCGGAAACACGCCGCTGTGCAAGTTGAAAAAGGGTGGCGTAAAGTACCAGCTCATCCAGAACCGCCTCTTAGAAGACGGCGGCACGCCGGATATTACCCGCGGCACCCTCGAAGGGGACATCGCCGAAAGCCCGATCACCTTCTTCCGCCTCCAGAGCACGGCCGGCGGACAGCTTCGGGCCTACATCGCCCAAGGTGAAGTCCTGCCGGCTGCTACCCAGTCCTTCGGCGGCATCGGCATCTTCGCCATCCCCGAAATGGGCCGCTTCTACCGCCACGTTCTCATCGCTAAGCAGTATCCTCACCACGGCGCCGTCGCCTTTGCCCACATCGGAAAAGTCCTCTTCTCCATCTTCCAGTACCTGGGCATTGAAGACATCGCCTTCAACCAGCCAAAAGGCATGCTCTATCCCAACGAAAATCCCTTTGACATGTAAAAGTCTACTTATATTAAAAGACGGCACGAATCATTTCGTGCCGTCTTTTCGCATCTATACAGTCATTTTTTTGAGCCGATACTTCAAAAGCTCTCATTCCCACGATCGTTCCCTTTTCATTTTTTCGCTGCCTAACGTCCCCGGCGTTTCTAAGGGATTCGAATAATCCGCCTAGACCTGCATGATTTCTACACGATGTCCCTGAGGCCCTAAAGGCATAAAAAAAGACGTGACCGTCATGGCTCACGTCCCACCGACACAATGATGTCAGTATTTCTGTCTACATCAAAAAAAGAACCTTGAATGACGGCAATATCGTCATCCAAGGTTCTCATTAATAGATTCCCTGTTTAAAGAGGGTCATCATTTCCATGGTCAGGCTGGCTTTTTCTAAGTCATCAGGAATATCCTGTCGGTCGATCCATTCAGCCGTTGCCAGTTCTCGATGATCCACTTTCAGCGTATCATCGCCGTCAAGGTCACAGAAAAAGCCCAAGAGCAGGGTATCCGTAAAGCACCAGGGCTGACTCTTATAAAAGGTCAGGTTCTTGACTTTAATGCCCACTTCTTCCATGACTTCGCGGTGAACCGTGTTTTCGATAGTCTCACCGATTTCGGCAAATCCGGCCAAAAGGGCGACATTCTTATATTCCCGGCCGGCGTATTTCGAGACCAGGAGTTTATCGCCGTGGCGGACGGCTACGATGACAGCCGGGCAGATGCGCGGGTAAATCATGGTATGGCAGGCGTCGCAATGAACCATCCGTTCCTTGTCGCTGTGTTTCATCGGGCGGCCGCAGTGGCCGCAGAAGCGATGGTTGCTGTACCAGACGGACAGGGACAGGCCGACGACGCCGGCAAAGGCCAAGTGACGCGGTGACGCCCCCCTCATAAAGAAGATATTGACATAAGCAAAGCCATCTTTTTCCGGCAAGGATTCCTCCGCCAAATAGAACTGCTGACGGTCTTCGGCAAAGAGCCAGCGAAAACGGTCTGCCTCAACGTCGGCATAATCACCATACGTCGGATAGGTGAAAGATTTTTCGCCGGTCAGCTTTACCAGTACCTCCCGACCGCGATAAGACAAGAGAATACCATCCCGTGCCAACGGCACCGGACGGTATTCAACATGATACGTATGATCTCCGATATCTTGAATCATCAGACGAGCTTCGCCCCTTCATTGCTGCATTTCAAAACGTGGCCCGTGGCCTCAATGCCATGGTCGTTAAAGCAATTAATCATCGATTCCATAATGGCCGCTTCATTGCCCGTAGCAAAAGCGATGAGCGTCGAGCCGGAGCCGCTGATCGTAGCCCCAAGGGCACCGGCTTCCACAGCCTTCTTCAAGACCAAATCACCGCTGGGAATGAGGCTCAACCGATAAGGTACGTGGAGCTTATCCTGCAGGCCATAAGCGATGCGGTCGTATTGCTTCGTAAATAAGGACGATACCAGGAAGCTGACGCGGCTGACATTAAAGACGGCGTTTTGGTAATCAATCGTCTTGGGCAGGGCTTTTCTCGCTTCTTCTGTAGAAATTTCGATTTCCGGGCTGACCGTCACAAAAGACAATTCATCATCAAGGGGAATCGAATTGGTCAATGTTTTCCCGTCGACCATGACGGAAACGGCCAAACCGCCATAAATGGCAGGAGCCACATTGTCCGGATGGCCTTCGAGGACCGTTGCCAGGGACAGCATTTCGTCGCGGCTCATGGTACTGCCGGTCAAAGCATCACCGATGAGGATACCGCCGACGAGGGCTGCCGAGCTGCTTCCGAGGCCGCGGGCCGGAGGAATGGCATTGACCAGTTTCAGCGTGCCGCCCTTAGGAAGGGACTGGCGCTTCTTGACGGCGACGGCCTTCATAGCATGACCTACCATATTTTCGTCAAAAACCTTGGGCAGCTTGTTGGCTCCGAGTCCTTCAATTTCCACGGTAATCGTGTCTTTGCCCGGTTCTTCCGTAAAATAAATGTCATTGTACAAGTTCAGCGCAATACCGACGGCATCGAAGCCGGAGCCGACGTTAGCGGATGTTGCAGGAATCTGTGCATGCAATGTTTTTGTCATTTCTTACACCTCAATTACACGAATGGCATTTTCAATTTTGCGAACGCATGACAATCCTTCGATTTTCCGGAGCGATGCCTGAACCAGACCATCGGCAGATTTGTCGATAAGGATGACGATTTCAGCGATTTCTGTCGTTTCATCCTTTTGAATCAAAGAACGGATACTGATATTGTGTTCAGCCAAGACCTTCGATACCGAAGACAAGACGCCGGGCGCATTGTTGACGATCATCCGCAGGTAGTACGGCGAACTGATTTCTGCCTGAGGCTTCAATTTCGCTTCGTGCCATACATAACCGCGCTTACCGGTCATCTTCAGGTTGCGATGGAGGATGACGTTCATGACGTCGCTGACGACGGCACTGGCCGTCGGGAGGGATCCGGCACCCGGCCCGTAGAACATGACGTTGCCAACGCCGTTGCCGCGGACGCAAACAGCATTATAGGCTCCGTCGACATGGGCCAAGGGATGGTCTTCGCGAATAAAGGCCGGATGGACGTTGAGTGAAATGCCGTCGTCAGCTTGGCGGGCAATGGCCAAGAGCTTGATGACGTATCCCATTTCTGTCGCATGTGCAATATCTTCCTTGGAGATATTTTCAATGCCTTCAACGGCAACATCGTCAAAGGTAACGGCTGAATGGAAGCCTAAGGTTGCCAAAATAGCGATTTTACGGGCTGCATCATAGCCGCTGACGTCATTGGTCGGATCGGCTTCGGCATAACCTTTTTCCTGGGCTTCTTTCAATACTTCTTCATATGACGAACCGTGAGCCGTCATATTCGATAAAATAAAATTGGTCGTCCCGTTCATGATGCCAATGATTTCTTCGATGCGGTTGCTGTTAAGCGATGAATACATGGGACGAACGATAGGGATACCGCCGGCGACGCTGGCTTCAAACTGGAAGTCGACGTCATGCTCATAGGATAAGGTCAATAAGGGGATCCCATAGTCTGCGATGAGGTCTTTATTGGCGCTGATAACGCTCTTTCCGCGCCGAAAGCACTGTTCAATGCAGCCTTTTGCAAAATCGGCGCTGCCCATGACTTCGACGACGATCTCGATTTCATCATCATTGATGATGTCGTTAAAATCGGTCGTGAGCCGAATAGAATCGGGCAGGCCTTCCATCTTTTCATACTTGTTCAAATCACGGATAAGGATACGCTTGATATTGATTTTGGTATCGAGCTGTTCTTCAATAAGCGGACCGTTCATCGCCAGTAAATCGACGACACCTTTCCCAACAGTACCGCAGCCTAACAGAGCAATAGAAACGCTTTTCATGGACCTACCCCCTCTTTTTACTTACGCTTGCCCGATAATATTTACCTTGCTGACACCGGACAGTTTTTCCAACGTTTTCATCAAGTCCTCGACCGATACGGTCATATCCTTGGTTTCAATGGACAAGCTGACCGCTGCCATGCCCTGCAGGGGAATGCCCTGATTGATGGTCAGGATACTGCCATTGTTGGCCGCAACCGTATTGAGAACCTGAGACAATTCGCCGGGACGGTCAAAGATCATGACCGACAAGGTGACGCTTTTTCCCTGCGTAACGTCATAAAAAGGCGAGACGTAATCCTTATATTTATAGTACGCACTGCGGCTTAAATCCATCATCTGGACGGCTTCATTGATGGTCCGCGTCTGATGGCGCTTGAGGATCTCTTTGACCTTGATGGTCTTCTTGATCGCTTCCGGCAAAATATCTTCGCGGACTAAGTAAAACTTGTGCTCCTTATCGTCTTTCACTTGGCATCTTCCCTTTCGCAAAAATATTGATACATCGCCATAAGGCCGGGCATCAGTTTCATTTTGGGACGCCAGTTGAGTCTTTTCTCGGCTTTTTCACTATGCAGTGCCGAGCAGTGTACATCGCCTGGGCGTGCATCTTCATAAGAGATAGAAATACCGGCATGGGTAAAATACAGCAAGATGGCTTTCAACGCATTGATGGTCGTCTCCATCTGCGTGCCGATATTATACGTCTCAGCCGAGCCTTCATCCGCCATAGCTGCCAGATTGGCCCGGACGACGTCGTCGACGTAAATGAAATCGCGGGACTGCTCACCGTCACCATAAATGGTCAAATCTTCGCCGTAAGCAACCGCCCGGGTAAAACGACTGACAACGCTGTCTTCCTCCCCTTCGCCATATACATTGGCATAGCGCAAAATGACATATGGCAGGCCATACTGCTCATGATATCGGCGGATGCAGTCTTCAGCAGCCGCCTTAGTCTGTCCGTCAAAGGAAATGGGACGAAGATCGTCTTCTTCGCGAATGGGAACGCGGACGGGCTCACCGTAAACGGCAGCTGACGAGGAAAAAATGAATTTTTTCACACCGTGACGACAACACTGGTCAAGGACGACCGTAAGGCCTGTAAGGCTCCCTGCGACATCGTCTTCAGAAAAGTCCTGCGAATCGAAGAGCTTCCGCTGCGGCGCTTCATGAAAGACGATATCGAAAGGCGTTTCGGCAAACACCGAAGCAACGGCCTTTTCATCACTGACGTCGCCCTCGATGCAGCGGGCTTCGTCGGGAACCTGAGCAAAGGTCCCTTTGGAAAGGTTATCAAAGGCCGTGACCTCATGGCCTGCTTCAAGCAGGGCTTTGACAAGGCGGGACCCGATAAAGCCGGCGCCTCCCGTAACTAAAATATGCAAGGCAAGTCCTCCCGGGCCTTACGGCAGATCGCCGTAGGTAATGAGTTGAATCTCTCTTTTTTCGATTTGACGGCGAATCGCCGGCGACAAGAGTGCCTGAAATTCATCCTGCCAATGATACTCCCAGGAAAAGCTCCGGCTGAGAACAGTCGTACTGCGTCCCGGATGCATCATGATTTCATGGACCCCGAAGGGCAGCCGGTCGATGAGGTACTTCAGGTTTCCTTCGTTCATATTGCCGCCGTCGACCATCCCCCAAAAGAAATCCGTCGTCGTAAAATGAAGGCGCTTCACAGCATCCATCGCCTTCTGGGACAAGTAGGTCAGGCCGTCGCGGCCGGCGATGCGCACGGGATTGGCCGAAAACAACTTATACGAATAAGCTTCTCTCGGAATGCGTACTCGATGGATACCGTACTTCATCATCAGCGACTGGACGATGTTCCAAATCTGCGGCAGGACGTGCAGATGCTGATGGCTGTCGATGTGATCGATAGGAAGGCCCGTAGCCATGATTTTTTCCATCTGGGCATCGAGCTCCCGGTACACCTGACCGTAATCGAGTCGGCCCTGACAGGCCCGTTTAATGACTTCAGGATAACTGTCCGGCACCCGTCCACTGTCAGTCACCAGCGTAGGTACTTCCTGCGGGGACAAAACAGTAGGCAACGACCCGACGAGGCATAAGTGAATCCCGATACCAAGGCGGGGACAAGTCCGAGCCAGCGAGACGGCTTCCTCAAAGGCAGGCCCCGTTGGCAATAAGGACGTACTGGTCAGAACACCTTGCTCACAAGCTTCAATAATGGCATGATTAACTTCCGTATGGATTCCGAAATCATCGGCATTAATAATGACTCTGTTCATCTTTTACGCTCCCTGTCCTTTCAGGATGCACTGTACATCGGCTTAATGACTATTATACACGGACAATCGTATTTTGACAATATCCTCTCCGGGACTATTCGGCAAATTGGCGGTATGCCGCTTCCTTCACCTTGCGCTGCCAGTCTTTCAGCGGGATGCCCGTCGCGTCTGCCGCCGCTCGGCAGTCGTCGTATTCAGCAGAAATGTTGACGATCTGTCCGCCGTAACGGCAGATTTTACAGTGAAGGTCCCTGCCGTCAATACAAACCGTCGTGATGACCCGGTCGCAGGCCATGCGGCTCACGGGAAAGAAGCGAACGCCGATGGACGTCGTCTCTTTAACGATCGTTTCAATCATATCGTCGAGGATTTCTTTTCGACAAAGGACGCAGAGCATCGACGCCATCCGCCCTTTTTTCATCATCATCGGCATAGCCCAGACGTCATTCGCCCCCTTGTCGAGAATCTGCGAAAAGACGTATTCCATATTCTGAGGATTCATATCATCGATATTGGCTTCCAATTGCCATAAGGTTTCCATCGGCTCACCTCAGACTGTTCATCGTATCGGCCAGTCTGCCGGCGCCGAAGCCATTGTCGATGTTAACGACGGATATTCCGGCAGCACAACTGTTGAGCATAGCCAGAAGGGCCGAAAGGCCATGGAAATTGGCACCGTATCCGATACTGGTCGGTACGGCGATAACCGGTTTGTCTACCAGGCCGCCGACGACGCTGGCCAAGGCCCCTTCCATACCGGCAACGACGATGTTGACGTTGGCTTTTCGGATATCGTCGACCCGCGCCAGCAAGCGGTGGATGCCGGCAACACCGACATCGTAAATTCGTTCAACTTGATTGCCCATGATTTCTGCCGTAAGGGCCGCTTCTTCCGCGACGGGGATATCGCTGGTTCCGGCCGTAATGACCGAAATGAGGCGGTCGCCGTTGATGAGGGTCTTATCCTTGTGCTGATAGACCATCTTGGCCAACTCATCGTATTGGACAGCCGGGAATTTAGCCGATAAGATGTCAAAAATATCTTTCGAAGCCCTCGTGCCGATGACGTTGTCATATTTTTCCATCAAAATTTCTAAAATCCGCACGGACTGGTCCGTCGTCTTTCCCGCACAATAGACGACTTCCGGAAAGCCGCATCGCTCTTGACGCTGTAAATCGAGCTTTGCAAAACCGAGATCAAGGGTGTCCTTATTTTCTTCCATTATTACGCCTCCAGACTATACGTGAAAACCATTTTTTTCCCAGGCCTTATACAGGACGATGCCGACGGCCATAGATAAGTTAAGTGATTCCGTATCAGGCCGCATGGGAATGGTCAGTACGTCGTCACAGCATTCCAAAAATTCATCGGGCAAGCCATTTCCTTCGTTGCCAAACGCCAAAATAACCGGTCGATCGTAATCGGCTTCGACATACGACACGGTCCCTTCGGCGGCCGTTCCGTAGATGTTCCGGTCCTCATCGCTGCAGAATTGGTCGAGCTGTTCATCGGTTACATCCTGTACGACGGGTACTTTAAAAATCGCCCCCATGGCGCTGCGGACCGTCTTATCGTTATAGACGTCGACACAGCCTTCACTGAGGAGGACAGCACCGACATTGGCCGCTGCCGCCGTCCTAAGGATAGTCCCTAAATTGCCGGGATCCTGGACGGAACGCAGATAGAGGACGGCCTTTTCCGGAGCAATAGCCGGCAATGCGTCAAAGGTATAGGCAAAAAAGGGCAGCATGGCAGCCAGTCCTTGAGGCGTCTTGGTATCCTTCAATTTATCGTAGACGCTGTCGGTGACGGCATAAAAAGTCCAGCCTAATTCAAGGCCTCTGGCATAGACTTCGTCAAAGCCTGAAAGGTCTCGTCCCTTAGGCGACACAAAGCAAATGGCATCGGGAATCCCCATGGCAGCGGCATCACCGATGACCCGCAGGCCTTCGACAAAGACGCGCTGATGGGCTTGACGGCCCTTTTTCTGCTTCAAAGAGCAGGCCATCTTCACCCACTGGTTATCGCGGGATACAATTTCGTTCATAGTACCTCCTGTCATCAACATGGAAAAAAAGGCCCTGCCGCACGAGCGACAGGACCTCATAAGCCATCATTACTGCTGATCCGGCGTATCCTGATGTCCATTGTTCTTCAGCAGGCTTTCGCGATTCTGCTGAATGCTGGATAAGGTCTTTTCCAATGTCGATTCAACGTATTTGAGGACGTCGCCGGCATAGGTGATGGAGCTATTTTTCAGCTGTTCCGACGAGTCATTGGCAGTCTGGATAACCTGGTTGGCACGTTCCTGAGCCTGCCGTACCAGTTCACTTTCTTCGGTCAATTTAGCGATGTAATCTTTCGCCTGAGCTACCATACCGTCAGCGTGATGCTGGGCATCGGCAATGACCTTGTCTCTTTCGGCCAATATCTTTTTGGATTGTTCCAATTCAGCCGGCATGGATTCTTTCAAATCGTCGATGATCTGAAGGATTTCTTCTTCTTCTACCATTTTTTTGTTAGTAAAGGGAACTTTTGAAGCGTTCATTACTAAGCTTTCCAAATCTTCTAACAGTTTATCCGAATTCATGTAGTCTCCACTCCTAAGCATTGTACTTGTCTGCAAACTTCACTTTTAGTTTCTTTTCAACGTAATCGGGAACCATATCATCGAGCTTGCCGCCAAAGCAGGCCAGTTCGCGGATGCCCGTCGAGCTGATATATGAATACTGGGTACTCGTCATGATGAATACCGTTTCGATGCGGGGCTCCACTTTTTTCATGAGCAAGGCCCTTTGGAATTCATACTCAAAATCGCTCAGGGCCCGAAGGCCGCGAATAATGACGGTCGCACCGTGGTCGATAGCGTATTCATTGAGAAGGCCGTGAAAGCTGACGACCTCAATATTGGGAATATGCTGCGTCGTTTCTCTCAGCATCTCTTCTCGTTCGGCCATCGTAAACAACGGCTTCTTTACGGGATTTTCAAAAACAGCGACGATAAGTTTATCGACTAGTTTGCTCCCTCGTTCAAAAATATCAATGTGTCCATTGGTAACAGGATCAAAACTGCCTGGACAAATACCGATTCGCACTTCTTTTAAACTCCTTCCCGGCGATGACGGATAAAAGCAATCCGCGTGTCATTTCCATAGGATTTTTCTCTGATGACCTCATACAATGTGTTCTCCGTTATGCCTTCATTCCGGCTGTATTCCATCAGAATCAATCCACCAGGAGCCAACAAATCGTATTGACCTATCAAAACAATTGTATCGTTCACCAAATTTTTGTTATACGGCGGGTCGGCAAAGATATAATCAAACTGCCGCCCTTTCAGCCGTGCCAAAGCTTTTGCCGACGGGAGACGCAGAACTTCAGACCGTTCATCAAATCCGCAGAGCGATGCATTCTGGCGAATGAGGGCCTGCGTATAATGGTCGATGAAGACGGCAGAATCGGCACCGCGGCTCAAAGCTTCTAATCCCAAGGCACCTGTACCCGCAAAGATATCGAGAACCCTTGCCCCGGCCAGACTGCCTCTGCTTTCAAGCATATTAAAAAGACTTTCCCGCGTGCGGTCTAAGGTCGGCCGGGTCAGCATTCCTTTCGGCGACTTCAAAATTCGCCCTCTGGCACTACCCGATATGATTCTCATAAGATCACCTGCTCGTACATAATCAATTATACACGTTTTTTAGTACATATCAATCTATTTTTTCTGAATTCGTTCGACCTTCAGTTCCCGCCCCTGTATCAAGCGGATAATATTATCCTTATGACGGACGACGACGAGAATGGCCGCCAGGAGACCGAAAATCGTCAGCGGCAGCGGCTCGCCAAAGACGTACATCAGAATCGGCACCAAAACAGCGGCTACGATGGAGCCGAGGGAGACGATGCGCGTAATGGCGACGATGACGACCCAGACGGCAAAGACGATAAGCGTTTCCCAAGGAGCCAGGAACAAAATGATGCCAAGGCCTGTGGCAACGCCTTTACCGCCTTTGAATTTCAGAAAAATAGAGCATGAATGGCCGATGATAGAAAGCAATCCGCCGGCAATCATGAGATAGATCTGATCTGCCGGCGTACCGATGCCGGCCTGGGAAGCAAGCTGCCCCAGGTAGACACCGAGCATTCCCTTGGCGACGTCACAGAGGAGGACCAAAAGGCCGCCGACGGCGCCAAAGACGCGGTAGGCGTTGGTCGCCCCCGTATTATGGCTGCCATACTCACGAGGATCGGTCTGATACAGGACCTTGCCGATGATAAGGCCGCTCGGAATGGAGCCTGCGAGATAGGCCAGAACCAAGAAGAGGATACCGGTCATCATAAGCGGTCACCATCCTTCTTACCACGCAGGATAAGCCGGATGGGAGTGCCTTCAAAACCAAAGGTTTCGCGCAGTCGGTTTTCCAAAAAGCGCAGATACGAAAAGTGCATGAGCTGTGGCTCATTGACGAACAAGATAAAGGTTGGCGGCTGGACCGAAGCCTGGGTCATGTAATAGATCTTCAGCAGTCTTCCGCCTTTAGCCGGCGGCGGATTGGTAAGCTGGGCATCTTCGATGAGTTCGTTTAAGACGCTCGTCGATACGCGCATATGCTGCTGTTCCGATACGAATTTGACCATATCGGCCAGGCGGTTGATACGCTGCTTGGTAAGGGCCGACGCAAAGAGGATGGGTGCATATTGGAGGAAGGCCAGTTCCCGACGGATATCTTCTTCAAACTTATGGCTCGTCTTGCTGTCCTTTTCAACGAGGTCCCACTTGTTGACGACGATGATGCAGCCCTTACCCGCTTCGTGGACATAGCCTGCGATCTTCGTATCCTGTTCGGTGACGCCTTCCGTCGCATCGATGACCAGGACGGCGATGTCCGACCGGTCGACGGCCCGCAGAGCCCTGACGACGCTGTACCGTTCGACAGGCATATCGATTTTGGCCTTGCGGCGCATGCCGGCCGTATCGATGAGGACGAAGTCCGTTCCTTCATAAGACCAGTGTGTATCGATAGAGTCACGGGTCGTGCCGGGCACGTTGCTGACGATGACCCGATCCTGTCCTAAAAGGGCATTAGTCAAAGACGACTTGCCGACGTTCGGACGGCCGACGAGGGAGATGTGAATCGTATCGTCATCTTCTTCAAGGGCCGGTACTTCTTTGATGTTTTTCAGGACTTCATCGAGGAGGTCGCCGAGATTCATCAAGTTGACGGCCGAAATCCCGATGGGGTCGCCTAAGCCGAGATTATAAAATTCATAAATGTTCATTTCCTGTTCAACGCTGTCGATTTTGTTGACGACCAAGATGACCGGTTTCCCGCAGGAACGCAGGATATGGGCAATTTCTTCGTCCTGCGGCTGGATCCCGACTTTCCCGTCGACGACGTACAAGATGACGTCGGCTTCGCGAATGGCCAGTTCCGCCTGGTAGCGCATACTGGTAAAGATGTGGTCATTCGAATCAACGAATTCAATGCCCCCCGTATCGATCATGGTAAATTCCCGACCGAGCCATTCGGCATCAAAGTAAATTCTGTCGCGCGTAACGCCGGGAATATCTTCAACGATGGAAATTCGTTTCTTGACAATTGCGTTAAACAGCGTCGATTTGCCGACATTCGGCCGACCGACGACGGCGACTAAGGGTTTATACATGGCATTATCCTTTCTATAAACGAAAAAAGGATAACCGGTACAGCCCGGCTATCCTCTTTTTACAAAGCCTTAGTTGTTTTCTTCTTCGTTATCCTGGTTAGCGAGGTAGTCGCGAACTTCCTGTTCTTCTTCATCTTTCTGAATAGCCAGAACGCTGAGAGAAATCTTCTTCTTATCTGTATCGATGCCGATGATCTTAACGTTCATGACATCGCCGATGTCGACCAGGTCTTTGACAGCCACGCCGCGTTTTTCAGTTAATTCAGAAATATGGAGCAAGCCCTGCAGTTCCGGATCGATGGCTAAGATAGCGCCAAACGGCAAGAGTTTCTTAACTTCGCCTTTTACGATATCGCCAACTTCAAATTTTTCGATAGCCGCAATCCAGGGGTTCTTCTGAAGTGCCTTCAAGGAGAGGGAAATACGATTCCGTTCCTGATCGAACTTCTGAACGAGGACTTCGAGTTCTTCTCCGGCCTGGAGAACGTCTTCGACAGCATTGATGCGCTTCCAAGAAATATCAGAAATGTGAAGCAGGCCTTCTACGCCGCCGAGATCGATGAATGCACCATAGGGCATGATCTTAACGACAGTACCCTTGATGACGGCCCCTTCTTCAATGTGTTTGAGGGCTTCTTCGCGTTTTGCTTCGCGTTCTGCTTCAAGTACAGCCTTACGGGACAGGACCAGACGGTTTTTGTGTTCGTCAATGTCGATGACTTTGACCTGGAAGGTTTCACCGACGAGGTAGTCCAAAGACTTCACGAATTTGATATCGCCCTGGGAAAGGGGAATAAATCCGCGGAGGGATTTGATAGAAACGACAAGGCCTGCCTTATTCGTTTCTTTCCCAACACATTCGACGAGCTGATCATTTTCGAAAGCTTCGCGAACTTCTTTCCAGTCTTCGACTTTCTTCATCTTGACGAGGGAAACGACAATAGCTCCTTCTTCTTTGATATTGTTGGCAATTTCAACAGTCAGTTCATCGCCGACTTTGACAAAGTCACTCGCCTTTTCCGGAGCGGGAACAGCCATTTCCTTTTTCGGCAGAATTGCTTCCGCTTTCGTACCGATGGAAACATAGGCAGCATCATCATTCACAGAAATAACCGTGCCTTTGACCACGTCACCTTTCTTTGGATTTTCTTCATAGTCATACTTGTCCAACAATTCTTCACTCATTACTTCTGTGCCTTCAGCTTGCAAATTTTCCATAATCTTAACAACCTCCTGTATTATCCAATCCGGCGTAGAAGCGCCGGCTGTAATGCCTATATGATTCATACCACTGAACCAGTCCGTATCCAATTCGGCTGCTGTTTCAATGTGGTATGTCGGGCAATCCTGTTCACGGCATACCTGCGCGAGGCGGCCGGTGTTAGCGCTGTTCTTGCCGCCAATGACAATCATGGCGTCCACCTGACCGGCCAATTCTATCGCTGCCTGCTGACGCTGCTGCGTCGCCGTGCATATGGTCATATGCACATCGAGATGATTAGTCTTTTGTTGCAGGATAGCGGCGATACGCTTGAATTGCTCTTGAGAGAACGTCGTTTGCACGACGACTCCCATAGAATCGCAAAAGGGAATTTGTTGAGCCTCTTCTTCCCTGTCTATTATAATAGCACGATTTGCCCCCCATTGTGAAATACTAATTACTTCGGGATGGGCCTTTTCGCCTACTATTATAAGCTTTTCACCTTTTTCGATGATATTTTTGGCGTCTTGTTGGGCCTTTTTAACGTGCGGACACGTGGCATCTATGACTTTTAGTTCTTGTTTATCGGCTTTTTCATAGATATCCGGTCCGACTCCATGCGACCGAATCAAGACGACAGCCCCCTTTTCCACCTCATCCAAAGAGTCTACCGGCGACACGCCCTGTTCGGCGAGACGCCCGACAACTTGCGGATTATGGATGATGGGGCCTAAGGTGTGTGTTCCTTTTTCAGCCTGCTCGGCCAGTTCAACGGCTCGTCGGACACCATAGCAGAAGCCACAGGCTGCGGCGAGAGTTACTTTCATTTTTCGTCCCCTTTATACTGATTTTGCATAGCCACGATAGAATCGCGAATTTCTTCGGAAAAGGCCGTGACTACGTCGTGATCCGAGGCTTTTCCGGCCGGAGCCATGATCGGTTTTCCAAAAATGACTCGAACAGGCCCCGTCTTTTTCGGCAGAAATTCCGAATTGACGATAGCTGCCGGCAACACCGGCACCTTGGCCTTGATGGCGATGCCGGCAAAGCCTTCATGAAAGGGGCCGACGAAACCGCCTCGAGTCCGCTTCCCTTCCGGGAAAATCCCCAAAACCGCACCATTTTTCAAGACCTTAAAGGATTCCATAACCGCCTTGCGGTCGATGCGGCCGCGGTGGACCGGGAAGGTATGGACGTAACGCAGGAACCAGCCCATGACCGGATTGCGGAAGAGTTCCTCCTTGGCCATGAAGTGGATGAGATGATGACGCATAGCCGTTCCCAAAAGAGGCGGATCAAAGTTGCTGGCATGATTACAGGCTACGATAAAAGGCCCTTTTTCAGGTATATTTTCTTCGCCGATGACTTCCATGTTCAAAAAGCCGTACGTTGCGACATTGAAGATCCTGCGGATCGTATTATACATAAATTCATGCATCAGCCTCGCTCCTTCATAAGGCCGAGAATGACGTCGGCCGTCTGTTGTAAATCGAGATCACTGTTGTCGACGACGACAGCGTCATCGGCTTTTTTCAAAGGGGACACCTGGCGGTGGGAATCCATGTCATCGCGAGCAGCGATGCTGGCAGCGATGTCGTCATACGATTCGCTGCCGCCTTTGGCCTTTACTTCCAAATAGCGGCGCTGAGCTCGGGATGCGACAGACGCCGTAAGGAATATTTTTAGATCCGCATCGGGCAGAACGACGGTGCCGATATCGCGGCCGTCGAGGATGACGCCGCCTTCTTTGGCCATGGCCTTTTGTAATTTTACCAGTTTTTGCCGTACAACTGCAAGAGCTGCGACGGAAGAAACATGTGATGATACGCGTTGTGTCCGAATGGCCTCGGTAACTTCCGTCGTCCCGACGTAGACCCGACACAGGTCCGCCATCGGTTCAAGGCGGATGTTGACGCTGTCCACCAAGGCCTTGACGGCATTTTCATCGGAAATGTCGACGCCCTTTTCCAGCACCGCCCAGGTAAAGGCCCGGTACATGGCTCCGGTATCAATGTATAAATAGCCGACTTTATTGGCCAAAAGCTTAGCCACACTGCTTTTTCCGGCTCCTGCCGGGCCATCGATGGCAATCGTTAACTTTTTCATAGTCAGCCCTCCTTAGCAGCGGCCGTTCCGGCTACGAACCCTGTCGAAAAGGCTGCCTGTAAATTATATCCGCCCGTAAAGGCATCGATATCGATGACTTCCCCTGCAAAATAAAGGCCCGGAACGATTTTCGACTCCATCGTCTTAGGGTCGATTTCCTTGACCGATACGCCGCCGGCCGTGACGATAGCTTCGCTGATAGGTCTCGTTCCGGTCACCGTAAGGGGCAGGGACTTAAGGGCTTCGACCAGGCGCTGGCGCTGTTCGCGGGAAATCTGATTGACCGGACAGTCTTTGGCTATCCCCGCCTCGTGAAGGACGACGGGAATGAGCCGCTGGGGCAACAAATCCTTCAAGCCGTTTACGGCTTCTTTGCGGATATATTTTTCAAAATCCCGACGCAGGCGGGCATCGAGTTTTTCCTTCGATAAGGCCGGTTTTAAATCGATGCGAAGTTCTAAGGGAAAGGCAGCGCTCTTTTTGTGAGCCGTTGCCGTACTGAGCATCAGGATAATCGGCCCGGAAACGCCAAAGTGTGTAAACAGCATTTCCCCAAAATGAGCGTCTATTTTTTTCCCTCGGCGCCACAGCGAGCCTTCGACGTTTTTCAGAGACAGTCCCGACAAGTCATGCGGCCAGGCTTCGGCTGTCGTAAAGGGGATGAGCGACGGTTTGAGTTCCGTCACCTCGTGCCCCAGCGACTTTGCAAAGCCATAGCCGTCGCCGGTAGAGCCGGTTACAGGATAGGACATGCCTCCTGTCGTGATGATACAGGCATCGCCCTCATACGTCCTCGAATCCGTTTGGACGACGAAGCGATGGCCCCAAGATTTAACGGCTTTAACGCCTTCTTTTAAATGCAGTTCGATGCTCTTGCGGCACAGTTTGTGGTAAAAGAGCTTTCGCACTTCGATGGCGCTGTCGGACTGGGGAAAAATACGGCCGCCTCGTTCTTCTTTTGTCAGAAGCCCCCAACCGTTCAGTTTATCCAATAAATCGAGGTTCGTAAACTGCTGATAAGCACTGAACAGGAATTTTCCGTGTCCCGGTGTGTGGGCGATGAAATCGGCCATACTGCAGGAGTTGGTCAAGTTGCAGCGTCCTTTACCGGTGATTCCCATCTTCTTACCGACAATATCATTTTTTTCAAATAAATGTACCCTGGCGCCCGATTCAGCAGCAGCCAGCGCAGCCATGATGCCGGCCGCACCGGCACCGATGACGAGTATTTCCTTCATAAAGACTCCTATTATTTATATTTATAGAGTTCAGCCACTTCTTCACGGGTCAAGGAGCGATAGGCTCCGCGCTTGACGCCGCTCAGGGTCAAAAAGGCATACTGGATACGGCGCAGGTTGTGAACCTGAAAGCCAAAATATTCCAGCATGCGGCGGACCTGGCGATTGCGGCCTTCGTGAATGGTGATTTCCAGACTGGTCAGGTTCGTCCGCGGGTCGTAGTCGACGTAGACGACATCAGCCGGTGCCGTCATCCCGTCTTTCAGTTCGACGCCGTCGGCTAAATGCTGCAGAATCGAATCGGCAACTTGCCCCTTGACCTTGACTTCATAAGTCTTATCGACGAGGCGGCTGGGATGCATCAGAATATTAGCCAGTTCGCCGTCATTGGTCATGAGCAGCAAGCCTTCTGTATTCTGGTCCAAACGGCCGACGGCATAGATACGGTCTTTTTCCTTCTTGAAATAGTCCATAACCGTCGTCCGCCCCTGGTCGTCACTCGACGTCGTAATGACGCCCTTGGGCTTATTAAACAGATAATAATGCTTGGCCTGTACTTCAAGGGTCTTGCCGTCGACAGCAATGCGGTCCTTATCAGGATTGACCTTGGTGCCTAATTCCCGGACGACGACACCGTTTACGCGGACTCGCCCTTCTAATATCAGCTTTTCCGAAGCACGCCGTGAAGCGACTCCGCAGTTACTCATTACTTTCTGCAACCGTTCTTCCATCAAGTCCATCCTCCGTAGTATCTACCGACAAGCGGCCGGCTAAATCAGCAAGGGAATCCATGCCGATACATTCCAAAAAATAAGCAGACGTCCCGTATAAAATCGGCCGTCCCGGACTGTCCTTACGACCGAGGTCGACGACCAATCCCTGCTGCACCAGAGAGGTCAGAACCCTTTCTGACGAAACGCCGCGCAGCTTTTCAATATCAGCCCGCGTCACAGGCTGCTTGAAGGCGATGATGGCCAGTACTTCAAGGGCCATAGGCGACAGTTCCTTCTTCCCCGTTCGGACCCACTGCAGGGCATCGTGAAGATCCGGCCGGGTCACCAACTGATAACCGCCGGCAACGCGGATGAGCCGCAGCCCCCGCCGCTGATCTTCTAAAAGATGCTGCAGGCGGACGGCGATTTTCTCGACGTCCGCTAACGGCCATCCCAGGTGTTCACTGATGTCCGCTTCGGTCATGGCATCACCACTCAAAAAGAGGAGGGCTTCCAAGAGGGCCGTCGGCTCGCGGTTATCCATTTGGCGTGTATCGTAAGGCAATGGTATTCCCATCCTTTCCCTCAGCGACGGTCACACATTGACCAACCTTGAGCAATTCTAAAACTGCCAAAAAGGTCACGACAAGTTCGACGCGAGAGCGGCAAGCCTGAAAAATGGCAGCTGCCGTCATCGTCCCCTTGGCTCGGCGCAGGGCATAGGTGACGCGGCGCATGCATTCGCCGACGCTGTAGATTTCTTTTTGAATCCGTATTTCTACGGCCTCCGGTTCCGGCAAAGACTGACATACCTGCCGGAAGGCCTCGTAGAGAGCCTTGGTGTCGATATGGCCTTCGAAGCGGACTTCATAAGGCATCGGCGCCGGCAGGCGTCCCATCATCAGGCTGCGGGCATCCCACAAGCTGCCCATGGCCTGAGATAGGGCCTTCATCTTTTTGTACTCGACGAGCTGCCGGACCAAGACTTCCTGCGGGTCTTCTTCGTCGTCAACCGTTTTAGGCTGTTTCGGCAGAAGCAGCCGGGATTTTATCTGTAAAAGGGTTGCTGCCATGACAAAAAACTTGCTGGCATAGTCGACATCAAAGGTGTCGATGTCCGCTACATAAGCATTGAACTGATCGGCAATGTCAACGATGGGAATGTTATAAATATCGACTTTGTTCTTTTCAATCAAATAGAGCAACAGATCCAGCGGTCCTTCAAAATCGGATACTCTATACTTGTATTCAGTCATGATTCATTATAACCCATTTTTCAGATAATTTAAACGGACTGCGAAAAGGAGCTGTCCAAAGACAGCTCCTTTGTTTTGCAAGGACTTCGGCCACGGCCAACGCCGCTTACACGTTGTTGATTTGGTGCCGGGGACCGGAATCGAACCGGTACGGATATTTCTATCCGACGGATTTTAAGTCCGTTGCGTCTGCCAGTTCCGCCACCTCGGCATGACGAAAGAAAAAAATATGGAGGCGGCACCCAGAATCGAACTGGGGATGAAGGTTTTGCAGACCTCTGCCTTACCGCTTGGCTATGCCGCCA
>UMHU01057546.1_pt1 | contig 25633 bp, 30 predicted proteins | sample 1965591 | NCBI WGS metagenome assembly UMHU01 (sample SAMEA4836101, study PRJEB28245) | human gut metagenome | biome: gut microbiome; material: fecal sample | place: Denmark | collected 2008
AATCCCAAGGCCGCATTTGGGCAAAAAATTCGACTTGTTAGACTTTCGCCCCCTTGGCGACCTCCGCTTTGAGCTATATTGGGAAGAAAACGACCTAATTACCCGGAAAATCTGAGAATATCCTCCAAGGAAACTCTAACAACTCGAAATTCTTACTCCAAACAGGCCCGACTATTGGATGGAGGCGTCCGTGAACGAAGAGACCCCCGAAACGATGGCCATAGGCGAAATGCCTACTGGCGAAAACGTGTCCCACGAAAGGTGCCCCCGACAGCCATTGGTTACCGAACGCCTTAACGCCGAGACGGTGGGCGAGGCGGTTTACGACGCCATTCGCCAGTGCGCCGTCACGTTGCGGCCCGACTTCCAAAGAGCCGTGGAAGCGGCGCGCGAGGAGGCGGTGCCGGAGAGCCGGGAAGCGGGCGTGCTCGACCGCATCCTGGAAAACGCCCGCATCGGCGTGACCGACGGCGTGCCCATCTGCCAGGACACCGGCAGCGTGTGGGTGTGTTTGGAAGTCGGCGAAAAGCTCAGCGTGCCCGGCAACATCTTCAGCCGCGTGAACGACGCGGTGGCCCGCGCCTACACCGACGGCCACCTGCGCATGTCCCTTGTGCGCGACGCCCTGTTCGACCGCGCCAACACCGGCGACAACACGCCCGCCTTCTGCGAGCTGAAACTCGTGCCCGGCACCAGCGCCACCCTGCACGTGCTGCTGAAGGGCGGCGGCTCCGACAACGCCTCCCGCGTGGTCATGCTGCCCCCGGGCGCCGGCGCTAACGGCGTGCGCCGGGTGGTCCTCGATTGCGTGCGCGAGAAGGCGGCCAACGCCTGCCCGCCGCTCGTCATCGGGCTGGGGGTGGGCGCCACCTTCGACAAGGTGGCGGGACTCGCCAAGCACGCCCTTCTGCGCGAGGTGGGCGGCCCGGCCGCAAGCGCCGAGGCGGCGGCCTTTGAAGAAGAGCTGCTGGCGGAGGTGAACGCGCTCGGCATCGGTCCTGCGGCCCTGGGGGGCGCCCCCACGGCCCTGGCCGTGCACCTGGAGACGGCCCCCTGCCACATCGCCGCCCTGCCCGTTGCCGTGAACATGGGCTGCTGCGCCATGCGCAGTGCGTCCGTCAAGCTCGTTTAGCGTACCACCCCGAAAGGACTCCCCATGGCGAAAACCGTCTCCCTCACCTTGCCGCTGGCCCGCGCGGACCTCGCCGACCTCCAGGTCGGCGACGAGGTACTGCTCTCGGGCCCCGTCTACACCATGCGCGACGCCGGCCACGAGCGCGCCCTGCAATGCTTGGAAGACACTGGCCACCTCCCCTTCGATCTGGAAGGTGCCACCCTCTTCTACGCCGGCCCCACCCCCGCGGCGGCCGGGCGCCCCTTGGGCTCGGTCGGCCCCACCACCGCCAGCCGCATGGATTTCGCCACGCCGGCGCTCTTCGAGGCCGGCATCGTCGCCGCCATCGGCAAGGGCAAGCGCAGCCCCGAAGTCGTGCGCTCCTGCCAGGAAACCGGCAGCGTCTACCTCTGCACCGTGGGCGGCATCGCCGCGCTTCTAGCGAAATCCGTCACCGAAAGCGAACTTGTCGGCTGGGAAGACCTCGGCACCGAGGCTCTGCGCAAGCTCACCCTGAAGGACTTCCCCGTCTACGTCGCCGTCGACACCAAAGGCGGCGACCTCTACCGCAAGATAGAAGCCGCCGCCCAATAAGCTCGACAATTCAGCACTGCTCGACTTAAATCAAACCAACCCTCCGAGCGCTTCCCCCGGCAGGTTACTTCTTGGAAGCCGCTTTCCGGCCACCCTTAGAGCGACCGCTCTTCTTCTCGGCCTTCGCCTTCTCTTCCTCCTCCTTGCCCGGGCAGTCGAAGTTCGGGCACAGCTTCCACGGCCCGCGTGCCGTCTTGATGACCACCATGGGCGCGCCGCAGTGCTCGCACACCTCCTCGGTGGGAATGATGTCGCCGTACTGGGGCAGCGGGTAGCGCGTCTGACACTCGTCGAAGTTCTCGCAGGTGATAGAGCGCTTCAGCGTGCGCGGGTTGCGCCGGGCGATGAGGTTCTTGTCGAGCCCGCGCTCCGCGCACACGGGGCACTTGCCCACCACGACCTCGGGCTCCTGGTTGGAGGGGCAGGCAGGGTCGATGCACTGCACCCGGGGCTTGCTGCGGAAGGCGGTCACCTTCACCTGGGGCATGCCGCAGGTGGGGCACTTCTCGGGCACGGCCTCAATCTTGCCCTTGGGCAGCGGGTAGGTCACATCGCAGTCGGGCCAGCCGGCGCACCCGATGAACATCGACTTGGTCTTGTGGCTCGCCTTCAGTTGCAGATCCTTGCCGCACTTGGGGCACGGACCCACGTAGGCATCGGCGGCCACGGCGTCGGAGAGCGCGTCGGCCACCTCCTCGGAATGGGGCATGAGGTTCGCCAGCTCCTGCGCGAGCAGGTTGCGGGAGGTCTCCACCACCTCGGCCTTCGTCTGCTCCCCGTCGGCGATGCGGTCCATGGAGCGCTCCAGCTCGGCGGTCATCTCTGCATGGGTGATGTGCGGCGCGAACTTGTCCAGGGCGTCGATGACGGCGATGCCCAGCTGCGAGGGCTCGATGGGGTCGTTCTGCACGTACTTCACCTGGTAGAGGCGCTCGATGATGGAGGCGCGGGTCGATTTCGTGCCGAGGCCCAGCTTCTCCATCTCCTGGACAAGCTTGCCCTGGGAATACCGCGCCGGCGGCTCGGTCTGCTTCTTGGTGCAGGTGGCGCCGTTGAAGGCGATGGTGGCGCCCTCGGAGAGCGCGGGGAGCTGCTCGTCCTTCTTCAGCCCGTAGGGGTAGATGGCGCGGAAGCCCGGCTCGGCCAGCACGTCGCCCTTGGCCACGAAGGGCTCGCCGGCCACATCCAGCGTCACCTTCGTGCCCTCCACGGTGGCCGGCCCCGAAAGGGTCGCCAAGAAGCGGCGGGCAATGAGGTTGTACAGTTTGTAGTCGGCCGCGGACAAATCGTCGGGCGTGGCGGCCGCCGTGGGGTAGATGGGCGGGTGGTCGGTGGTCTCGGTCTTGCCGCGCGTGGCCTTCAGGGGGCCGGCAGACAGCAGCTGCTTGCAGTAGGGGCCATAGGCGGGGTTCGCCGCGATGGCGTTCACCACCTCGGCCAGATCCAACGAATCCGGGTACACCGTGTTGTCCACGCGGGGGTAGGAGATGTAGCCGTCCATGTACAGGCTCTCGGCGATGCGCATGCAGCGGGCGGGGCTGATGCCCTCGGCGGAGGCGGCGGCCATGAGGGACGTGGTGTTGAAGGGCACGGGCGCCGGCACCTTGCGGCGCTTCTTCTCCACGGAGGCCACTCGCGCACTCACGGCGCCTTCCACGCGGGCCATGGCGGCCGCAGCCTCGGCCTCGGCCTTGAAGCGGGCCGTGGCATGGGGCGCCTCGAAGGCCTCGGGGCCGTCGCCGGCGGTGGGGCCGGACGTCGCGCCACCGTCGAAGGCACCGCGGATGACCCAGTAGTCCTCGGGCACAAACGCCATGCGCTCGCGCTCGCGCTCGACGATGATGGCGAGCGTCGGCGTCTGCACACGCCCGGAGGAGCGCACGTTGCCGTAGCCGGCGAACTTCACCAGCGTGAGGTAGCGCGTGAGCACCGCGCCCCAGATGAGGTCGATGTCGCGGCGCGACCCGCCGGCGGCGGCCAAGTCGTCGTCCATGGGCACGAGGTTGGCGAAGGCATGGGTGATCTCCGGCTTCGTGAAGGCGGAGTAGCGCGCCCGCGACACCGGCGCCGTGGCGTTCACCTCGCGGCAGCACGACAGCGCGTCCGAGCCGATGAGCTCGCCCTCGCGGTCGAAGTCGGTGGCGATGACGATGGAGTCGGCCTTCTTCGCCAGGTTTTTCAGGGAGCGGATGATGTCCTTCTCTTTGGGCAGCTTCTCGATGGGCGCGTAGATGAGGTACGGTAGCGCCTCCATCTTCCATCCCTTGAGCTCCACGCCATCGGCGGTGAAGGGCTTCTTCTTTTTGAAGGGGGGCTTGGCAAGGCTGTCCGGCACCACGGCGGGCAGCATCTCGCCCTCGGCGGTGACACCCTCCCAACCGCCACGCTTCTTATAGGTAAGGCTCGGGGTGAAATCCGGCTCCAGGATGTGGCCGCGCAGGCCGATGGTCACCCACTCCTCCCCCTCGACTTCGAACCGGTAGACCGGCGTGTTGAACACCTTGTCGGCTTTGGGCTTGGAAGCGCCCAGAAGGTCGGCGATCTTCACCGCCGCGTCGTTCTTCTCCGTAACGACCAGTTTCACGGAACCATCCTCCTTCTCGGCCGTGTGATGCGGCCCTCACGTTCGCACGATTTACCCCACCTTGAGATTTTTACGTGCGCGGGGTTTCTCTGGGCAGCCGCGCCGCCTTGAGGCCGCGCGAATGCGTGGGGCCTAGGATACACGATTTGCCGCAGCGCGGTGCGAGAAAGTCGTTAAATCTGCGCGACCCCGCATGCGGCTCCATTTCGCGTTCGCGCACCCCGCGCCCGGGCGCCTTCGCCTGCACCGCATTCGCGCGCGAAGCCGCCCCCGCAAGGTTCCCGTAAGGTCGATGACCGTTTCATGGGCGTCCCGTAGTCGATTTATGAAGACGGAGCCTGCGGGTTACCATAGATGCCGGACGCCGTCGAATCGCAGCATTCGACCCGCGAATACCGAGCATCAACGTACCCCCGGCGGCGCCTTCGCGCAACGTGACCCACCCCGAGGAGATTCCGTGAACAGCAAGATCATCAAAGCCTTCATCGGCCTCATTGCCGCCTTCATCCTCGTCATCGCCGTTTTCGGCATCCTGCCCCAGCTGGGCATGAAGGGCCCCTTCGAGAACTTCCAGAACCCCCTGGCCGGCCTGTTCGAGGGCGGCAAAAACGCCGCGGCCAATGCGGCCCTTGACGTGTCGGGCCTGAAGTCGAAGGCCGAGAGCGCCCTGCGCGGCAATACCGATCGCATCGCCGAGGCCACGGGCATGTCCTCCTCCCAGGTGGACGCCGCCATCGACGCGCTGGACATCCAAAGCTGGGAGGTGACGAGCCTGCCCGAGGGCGCCGAGAAGACCGGCTCGGCCAACATCAGCTACAGCGGCACCGACGCCACCATCACCACCTACGACGACCCCTCCGTCGTCACCGTCACCGCCATGGGCCAGGACATCACCCTCGCCGTCCCCGACTCTGCTCAAAGCTACTTGCCGTTCCTGAGCTATTTGGGGTAGGCCACCAAAGTGCCGGACGCAGCCGCTGAGACTGCGGATTCAAGCAAATTTCACCCAACGCGGGCCGCCTTGAACCAGCCGCGCTCTCTTGCCCGCGAAATCTGGCAAGTTTTTTGAGGTTTTCGACATCGTCCCCCCCTAGCTGCCCCATGCCAAGCCAAAATCTTCCTCTGCAGCGACTTCGAGCTGGGAAAACACCACTTCATCCCCAGTGGGTATCCTCGCCTCCCGGCCCCTTACGTCGAATCCTCCAAAAACTCGCCACTTCGAGCCATCCAAAACAGCACGCAACGAGAAGGGCCACCCCCGAGCGACCCTTGCAACCATTCCCGGGCCATCCCCACTCCGTAAGTCGCCTTTTGTCGGCGAGGACTCTTCGGCAACCATTGCACAACATCGCACCGCAAGCATAATCGATTCGAATGACCCTCTCTCTCGTCGACAGTAACCTACTCGCTTCCGGAGAACCTGACCTCGTACTCTTGCCCAATAGCTGACCCCACCGTCGTCACATATTGTGCGAGCAGTGTCTCCGCTCTCTTCCTGGCGCGCTCCAAGAGCTCGGGGCTGTTCTCCACAGCCGACACCATTTCCGACTGAGCCGTTTGAAGCGCGAGACTTTGATCCATTGTTTCGATTTTCGTCAGCAACCCTGTATCAGCATAAACATCCGAAAACGATGTCTCATCGATTTGCGGAATTCCGAGAACCTGCGCTTCGGGAACGAAAACGGTTACCACGTTGCTTGCGTCAGGCCCCTCAATTCGCACCTGCGAAACGTCAACGCCAAGCTCAACGCTGCCGTCGTATTCAAACCATGCCTTCTTGTAGCCCACATTGATGCCAAAAATGATATCAGTACCGTCGTTGTAGATTTCTGCCACGTTATGAAAGGTACAATCTATAGTTGCGAGGTCAGCGATCTTCTTATACCCAGAAAAGTCGGGTTGTTCTTGCTTGTCGCACCCGGAAAGACCCAGCACGATAAACAGCGCCACGACAGCCACAAACAGCTGCTTACTCTGCCTCATTCTGCATCCCCTCTCGCCCAGACTCCTCTTTCGCGGAAACTTCCTCGAATTCGATCTGCCAAGCACTATCAAGTAAAGGTCTGATTAGCGCTTCGACGGTTTCACGCACGCTTTCCATCGCTTCAGTGCGAAGCCCCGCATCGCTGAACTCACTCGCGACGTCCTCCTTGCAGAGAGCAATCACATCTCGAACATCGGCCGTAGCGTTTTCTGGCAAGTAGCCGAACTTCGTTTCATCCAAAACTGGATCGGATATCTCCACATCTGGAAGCAAAACGGTAACCGACTTATCCTCATTGTTCACGCGAAAATCAATCGCAGACATGTCGTAGCTTGCTCGCACATGAGCTTCGTACTTAACTCGATAGTCTACGTTCTCCGCCCAAAGAAATTGACTCGTCTTATCCGCAATACCTTTATAGGTATAATCGACTACTTCCAAATCTCCGATGTCTACGGCACTTTTCAGCGTCGCGTCAGAGAGGTACTGCGTTTCATCGTTGTCGAGCGCTAGCGGTAAAGCGACCCCGAAAATCAAAATTATAAGAATCGCCACAACAACGAGACTGAGGATCTTGATCTTCAGCGGAACTTTTCTGAGAAAAGCCCTCCAGGCGCTTCCTCGACCTCCCACGAGTTCGTCAGGATCCTCTCTATGTCCACTTTTGCGCAAACGGTTTTCCCGTCCGTCGAGAGAAAGCTCCTCCTCGCTCTCCCAGCTGGCGAGTTCTTTGGGGCGTTGCGATTCGTTCTCCAAAGACGTTTCCTTCCAATCACCTACATTGCTTACACCACTTGCTCAAGACGATCATCTCGTATATCGTCTCTTGTGTAGGAACACATCCGATTACCCCACTCTGGAGGCGACATGAAAGTATTGCCGTACATCGTTGGAATCATTGTAGCAATTGTTGCAATCATTCTGCTTGCCAGTTCTTTTGGGATCATCGATATTCGTCTATGAGTCTCCCATCGCGCCTTCCGCACCCGCAACGGCACAATCGTATACGCCGCATCTAGGCACTAAGCTCCATTCTCCAAGTCGTACAGTTTTTCATAGACCCTAGCATTCACCTCGTTGTAATAAGCCAAATCTGCTGGAGAGAGCGCACCCGTGTCAACTTCGTTCATCTTTGCGGTCATGTCCGTGTACCGCTCCATGTAGGTATTGAAATCATCCAGCATTTCGGGAGCGTAGTCGGTTGACTCTTCGTATTTGTCCATGAAAGCGATGTACTCATCGAAGAACGCCTCATAGCTGTCCATATATTCTTTGAACGAAGGGGTGACCTCACCCGAAGCAGAAGCACCGCCCGTAGGCTCTTCGTCTTGATTAGTCTTTTGGTCGGGGGCATCCGTCGCCGCGCCATCATCGGCACCGACGTCCTCTTCGCTTCCGCCATTGGATACCCCCGAGCCACCCGACTCTTCTTCTTTTGGTGCTTCCAAGCTAAACGACATATAGCTTTTGTCCTCGTCGTATCCCAGATGGAGATAGTACCCTTCTTCGTTCCAGGCCCAAAAAGCATCGTTGTTCTTCGTGTATTCCACCGTAAAGCCTGCATCTTCGCAAGATGCCACATAGGCCCCGTACTGCTCACGCGTATAGTTACCAACATCCCCGTTGAACCACTGCGCTTTGTCGTTGTATATCACTCCATAGCTCGATTCGGGAGCCGGCAGCATCGCCCCCAGCCCCCGATCCGGCCATTGCATTTCTGCAAAACGATCCGTTGGATCGTGCCGATAATTTTCTAAAGCGGCCCTATCGCAGGCAGGGGCAATGGCCACGCCTGCAACAAAACATGCAACCGTCAGAGCCAGCAGCGCTTTCCTCAAATTTCCAAGCAATGAGAGATTCATAGCTCGATCCTTTCCAGACTATTCATCGTGCGTCAATTTGCGCACCACAATGACCGCACTGGGCAATGGCGCCGCGAGGAATGCTGTTCTTTGCACCACAGCTCGGGCACTCGACAACAACCATCTCCGGCGTAGCGTGTTGTTGGTAAGCCACTGCTTGAGGCCCCGGAACCTGACGATTACCGGCCGGGGCAGCCACAGACCCTGCCATCGCCGAAACGACACGGTTATTCTGTTCGTCAATGGCGGTATTCGTCGCCATCCCTCTTTTGATCATCAGCTTCAAGTTCCTTTTGACCACTTCTGTCGTCGTTCCCTCTGCAGAGGCAATCTCGGAAATCGATCCGGACGGGCTGTGAGCCAGAAGTGTTGAATAGCTTCGGTACGCCTTCACGAGTTGGCCCCATTCAATTCCGCGAACCAAAAGATAGGCGCCAAGAAACAACATTCCTACCGTACTGAAAACAGCTTGAGAGCTGTACAAATGGCCTTGGCCCAAAGAACTAAGTGCTCCCAGCACGAACAACACGCCGAGAACAATCTCCACCTTGGTTGCCGTCTCTCCTTTAACTCTCTCCTGTCCCATGCATCTTTCCTTTCTTCCGTCGTTCTGAATCAGAACGACCCCTTTCTGCTGAAAGCCTCTTCCGCTCGACGTTGTTGAGTAAGGCACGCAATCTGATTGAGCTCCCTTTCGGCTGCCGAAACGTCATGTATGCGTATCGCTTGATGCGCCCTCTCTATGGCATCATCGATTTCGCCATCAAGCGGTAAGACGATCGAGCTATCGCCAAAACGAAGACCATCTGCGACCCTCATGGCAAAGTCTGAAAGCTCACCATTCTTGCAAGAAGCGCTCATCGCTCTCAAGCGCGCAACCCGCTGATCCATTGATCGTACGGTAGCTTTGAGCGAAGTATTTGAGACCCTAAAGAATTTCAGGGCGTAACGCACCGCCACTACGAGCACGGAGAAGACAATGATTCCAATCATGAGCGCTGCCATCACGCTGTTAGCGACCATCGGAGCCAGCCTCCTCGGAGTTCTCTGTCCCCGGCACACCATCAGAAGCGACAGCATGTCCGCATTGTCCGCAGAACTTCATTGATGCTGCAAGAGGCGCGCCGCATTCCGTGCAGAAGCCTGCGTCTTCGGCGGCAGCCCCCGGAGCGGGCTTCGCCATATCCCAACCACAGCTTCCGCAGAACTTCTGCCCAGAGGGAACCGCACTTCCGCACGAGGGGCACGTCCGCGAAGAACCAGAGACATTCAAATTGCGGGCAACATCTGCGAAAGCGCCGCCGACCCCGCCGCCCATGCCGATTCCCATCCCAAGGCCCAATCCTGCGCCCATGAGGTCTGATGCGGTAGAGCCTGGATTGGTAGCCGCTCCTTCCAGCGTATCGAACGAGCGTTCCTGCACGTAGGTGTATCCGAGCAGCTCCATCTCGGCTCTTTTAGCCAATGCCTGCTTCAACGTTACAACGGCCGGATCGTCTTCCGGCACGCTGATGTCGTTGACGAAGAAATTGGTGAGACTGATGCCGTATTCAGCCATGACGGGCTCAATGCGTTCCTGAAGGTAGTCCGACAACTCGTCAAGGTAGCGATTGATCTCGAGGATGCCTATTTTGCGCTCGATGATGTAAGTAGAAATCGCATCCTTGACGCGAGCTACGTACACGCCGCGAAAGTACCGCATAATATCGTTCTTGGTGAACGAGGGTAACGTGCCCACAAGCTTCACCAAGAAGCGCTTCGCGTCATCTATCTGAATACCGAAAACGCCGTGAGACCTTACGGGGACGAACACTCCGAACACAGGGTCCTGAATCTGGATAGGCGAAGGCGTGCCCCATTTGACATCGAGGTTGAACTGCTTGCTGACGAACCAAACCTCTGCGCTGAATGGCGACTGACCGCCAAAGGGCAGATTGATGATCGTTTCCAAGAAAGGGATGTTGTTCGTGCTGAGGGTGTGGCGCCCGGCCTCAAAGACATCGAGAGCTTGGCCGCCCTTGAACAGAATGGCTTGCTGCGATTCGTTCACGATGAGCTGGGTCCAAGTTCCCAGCTCGCTGTCGGGGTACTTCCAGGCGAAAACGTCAGGATTGCCGTCGTACTTGACGACCGAGACGATGGCCATGCGGCCTCCTTCTTTCCTCGTCAGTCTCTCCATAAGCTGCGGCTTCATATTTGAAGTCGGTTCGTTAATGGTAGCACATATGCTTTCCCCATGAACATCGAACAGAAAAGACAGGCCCTGGGAAAGCGCATCCGTGCCGTGCGCGAGGAGCAGGGGCTTTCCCAGAGCCAGCTGGCCCTCATGATCGGCAGCAGCAAGTCCCACATCTGGCGCATCGAGACCGGACGGGTCGGCGTGGGCATCGATGATTTGGGCCGCATCGCCGATGCCTTGGGCTCGCCCGTGCGCGACCTGCTGACCTTCTAGCCGCGCTCGGGGAAGAGCTCGACCTCTCGGGCAGCTTGCGCCATCCTCTCGAAAAGCGCTCCATCAACAACACTTTCGCCATCGGGGTCGATGAGCGTTGCAATCTCCTTGTCCTCGAAGGCGTTTTGCAGATACCCCGCCACCGTCTCGAAAAACTCCACCATGGTAGCCCACCCCTCGCCATCGAGCTCCGCGGCTTCCGGCACGGGGTAGCCGCACGAGCGGCAGACGAAATCGACGAGGAACACCACCTGGTTTTCGGAAATGGAAGGTTGCGCATCGCCTCCGACGCCACCTTCGATCATCGCCGAAAGCTCCAAGGCCATCGACTTCAGCCACACGAGAAACACCGCGGACTGCAGAAAGCCCGGTGTCGCCTCTCCGCCCACCTCGCTGGCAAACTCGGCCTCCTCGCTGCCGTCCTCGAAGAGCGTCCAGATACCCAGCAGGTCGAGGTCGTCAACCTCGAAGAAATAGGTGCAGAACCACGTCCTCAGTCGTCGCACCGTAGACTCTATATGGGCGAAGGGATCCTCGTCTTCGCCTCCCAAGAAGTCGACGATGATCGCGCCCAGCTCGTCCCACAAGTGCTCCAAGCCCGTATCGTCCATAGATTCCCACCGAATAGCTTTATCGGCATAGGCGGGTGAACTCCGCACAAGTTCGGCGAACGCGTCCACCTCGGAGGTACCGAAGGCCAAGGTTTCGAAAAGATCGTCACCGACGATCTCGGCATAGCGCGCGAACAAAATGAGGTGCTGCAGGTAGCGCTCCTGAGCGCGCAATTCCTCGATGCGGTCCGCCAGAGCATCCGTCAGACTCCTCTCCCCGTCGAGAATCGGGGGCATGTCCTTGAGCTCGAACCCGTAGGAGCCCAGCACTACGATCTGCTTGAGCCGATCGATGTCCTCGGGGCTGTAGAGCTTGCGGTTGTTGGCCACACCCTCCCCCGAGCGCTCCGGGCACAGAAGGCCCTTTTCGTCGTAATGCTGGAGCGCCCTTGTCGTCACGCCCGTCAGCTTCGCCACTTGGCCCGCCGTCATGGGCCACTCGCAGTTCTCGCGTATCAGATCGTTGCTCGTCTGCATCTTCGGTTTGCGCGGCATGCCCTTCGCCCTTCGTCTCTTCCGCCAGACTTCCGCCGCACAGCATAAACCTCAACCCGACGTTGAGGTCAAGAGATTTCTTTCCCCCTACCGCGCGCCCTTGAGGCGGCGCTGGTAGGCGCGGACGATCTGCGAGAGGGTGAAGCAGACGACGAAGTAGATGAGGGCCATCAGCCCGAAGATGGCGAAGATCTGCACCGTGGAGTTGTAGCTGTTCATGAGAATCATGCCGCGGCCCATGAGCTCCTGCAGAGCCATGGCGCCCCACAGATACGACGTGTCCTTGATGGTGGTCACGAACTGCGAGAGCAGCGCCGGCACCATGTTGCGCAGGGCCTGGGGCAGGATGATGTACAGGTACATCTGTGGTGCCGAGAACCCCTGGGAGCGGGCGGCCTCGTACTGGCCCGCTGGCACGCTGGCCAAACCGCCGCGGACGATCTCGGCCACCGAGGCCGCGGTGAACAGCGTGAAGGCGAGCACCGCCGCGGGCAGGGGCGGCAGCTGGGCCACGAAGAACGTGAACATAATCCACAAAAGCAGCGGGGTGTTCTTGAACAGCTCCACGTAGGCGATGGCGAAGCCGCGCAACAGGCGGGAAGAGGATCCGCGCATGATGGAGATGACGGCGCCGAGCACGATAGAGCAGGCGATGGCCAGCGCCGAGATAATAAGAGTGAGTCCGAGCCCTTCCAAAAGGAAGCGGATGTTCGTCCAGGTGAGCAAAGCGGCGATGTCGCTCATTTCCGGCCTCCTCTCCGGCCCTTGCCCCTGCGACGGCCGCCGGTGCGGCCGATGGCGCCGCGCACCCGGGCAAGCCCGTGCCGATCCCGCGGCGTGCGGGGCGCCACGGTGCGGCGGTCGGGCCATGCCGGCGCGTCGATGCCGTAAAGTTCCGCATACGTGAGGTAGCGGCCCTTGTCCGCCACCGGGGGCACCAAGGTGCTCGTGCCTTCCACCATGGTCGTCACGCCTGCGGCCATGGCCTGGGCGGCCGCATGCCCGGTGATGTCGTGGGTGCCCGGCGTCACCTCCAGGGCGTCGGCCGCAAGCTCCTCGGTGGCGTCGCCGGTGGCCACATGGCGATGGGTGCCCATGCGCCTCTCCAGGTACACGGCGGCCCGGGAAAGCGGGAAGCAGATGGCGAAGTACAGCACGGCGGCGGCCACGTAGGCCGGCCCGTAGTAGCTCGTGTCGCCGGCGAAGGAGTTCGCGAAGTACATGAGCTCGCCGCCGGCGATGAGCGCGAGCACGGAGGTGTTCTTCACAAGGTTGGCGGCCTGCACGGCCAAAGGCGGCAGGATGATGCGCATGGCCTGGGGCAGGATGATGAGCGTCATGGTCTGCACGGGAGAGAACCCCTGGCTTTTAGCCGCCTCGAACTGACCGCGGTGCACCGAGCCGATGCCGCTGCGCACCACCTCCGACATGTAGCCGCCGTGATAGGCGCCGATAGCGATGACGCCGATCCAGAACGAGGCGATGGTAAGCCCGAGCAGCGGGAACACGGCGTAGAGCACGAACACCTGCAAAAGCAGCGGAATGTTCTGCACCGTCTCCACGTAGACGCGCGTGAGGGCGCGCAGGATGCGGAAGCGCGACACGGCGAACACACCGAAGACGAAGCCCAGAACGAGCGCGATAACGAGGGCCAGCGCCGAGATGGCCGCGGTCATGCCGAAGGCGGCCAGGATGTCGGGCCAGCGCGCAAAGAGCGCCTCCCACTTGTAGGGCGCGAAGATCTCCGTCATCGGGACGCGCCCCCTTCCGCGGCCGCCCCATCGTCGGCCGGATCCCCCTCCCCCAGGCCCGTGCCGCCGGCTTCCTGCTCGGCTTCCACGTCCGCCTCCGTGACCAGCGACAGGCCCCAGCGCTCCTTCAGCGCCCTAAGCGTTCCGTCGGCCTCCATGGCCGCGATGGCCTCGTCGACGGGCTCCGAATACTCGCCGCCCTTCTTCGTGGCCACGCCGTACTCCTGGGGCGCGAACTGCGTCGGCAGCAAGTAGGTGCTGTCGTCCTGGTAGCCCAAAAGAATGGAGCTGTCCACGGAAAAGGCGTCCACGCGCCCGGCCACGAGCGCGATCTTGATCTCGGGATAGGTGGCGTACTCGGCGAACTTCAGCGTGATGCCCGCCTCGGCGGCGGCCGCCCCCAGCTTGTTCTTGGTGGTGGCCGACAGCGCCACGCCCACGGTCTTGCCATCAAGGCCCGCCAAATCGGTGATGCCCGACTTCTTCAGCACGAGCACACCGATATGGTCGATATAGTAGGGCCGCGAGAAATCGTAAGTCTTCTTGCGCGCATCGGTGATGGTAAAGGTGGCGAGCGTCGCATCCAGCGTGCCGTTGTCCAGCATCGCCCCGCGGGTGGTCACGTTCACGCCCACAATCTCCAGCGCGTTGGGATCGCCCTTGATCCGCGCGGCGAGCTCGCGGGCCACGTCCACCTCGAGTCCCTCCACGCTTCCCGTCTCGGGGTTCTGGAAGCCGAAGCCGGGCACGTCGATCTTCGTGCCGACGCGCAGCACGTCGCCCGCAGGCGCGCAGCCGGAAAGCGGCAGCACCGCGCCACCCAAAGCCGCGCCCGCCGCGGCAGCGCCGGCCAACCGCACAAAGCCGCGCCGCGTGAGATACGTCCCGCGCATCCCAGTCATCCCGTTCACCCCAACCGTTTTGCCCGTCACGTTCATCGCGCACCCCCTCACAGTATCTTGGAGAGAAACGCCTGCACGCGCTCGTTGGAATCGGGACCGAAGAGGTAGGCCGGCGTGCCCTCGTCGACCACGAGCCCGTTCTCCATGAACACCACTTTGTCGGCGGCGTCGCGTGCGAGCCCCATTTCATGGGTGACCATGACGATGGTCATGTTCGTCTCGGCCAGCGACTTGATGACGTCGAGCACTTCGTTGACCATCTCCGGGTCAAGGGCGCTCGTGGGCTCGTCCAAAAGCATGATCTTCGGGTGCATGTTCAGCGCGCGGGCGATGGCCACGCGCTGCTGCTGGCCGCCGGAGAGCTGGTCGGGGTACTTGTCCAGCTTGCTCGTGAGCCCCACGCGCTCCAAGTAGGCGCGCCCCGCCTCTTCGGCCTCGGCCTTCGGTACCTTCAGCACCTTGGTGGGCGCGAAGGTGACGTTTTCCAACACGGTCTTATGGGGATAGAGGTTGTAGCCCTGAAACACCATGGCCACCTCGCTGGCCAGCTTGCGCGTGTTCACCTTCTTGGCCATCATGTCGATGCCATTGACGGTAAGCTCGCCGGAATCGGGGCGCTCAAGGCCGTTGATGGAACGGATGAGCACGCTTTTGCCCGAGCCGGACGGCCCGATGACGACGACCTTCTCGCCTTCTGCCACGTCCAGCGAGACGCCCTTGAGCGCCTCCACTTTCCCGAAGTTCTTCTTAAGATCCTTGGCGGATATCAGTGGCTCCATGCTCCCACGCTCCCATCCGGACCGTCATCTCGAACAGTTACGGGGAATTCTAACGTTCTGTCAATTAGTCGTGGTTTCGCTGGCACTACGGGTTTTTCACAGCTTATTGACGGCGCGGGTGGAAGGAGGCGCAGCAACGTCGACCGGGAAGCGGTGGCGGCGCAGCGACGCCGATCAGGAAGCGGTGGGCGCTGTCTTTGCTGCCGCCTTCGCCTCCTCGGCATCCTCGCGAGCGAGCACGGCCTGCATGGCGGCGATGGCGCACTCCATCTGGGCGTCGTCGGGCTCGTGGGTGGTGAGGTACTGCATCTGCATGCCGGGCCACAGAATTACCTTCACGAGCGGGTTGTCCGGATGACTGCCGGCCCACTTCACCGTGATCTCGTAGGAGATGCCGGCGATAACGGGCATGAGCACGATGCGGGCCACGATGACCAGCACGAGCTTCGGCATCCCGTCGGGCACCCCGAAGCCGGATATGATGGCGTTTAAAGGGAAGATGGTGTACACGAGGATAGCGATGACCATGACCATGATGAGGAAGGCGGTGCCGCAGCGCACGTGCAGGCGCGGGAACTGGCGGGCGTTGTCGGGGGTCATGGGAAGGCCGTGCTCGAAGCAGTGGATGGCCTTGTGCTCGGCGCCGTGGTACATGAACATGCGCTTGATGTCCTCCATGCGGCCGATGAGCCAGATGTAGAAGACGAACACGGCCACGCGCAGAAGGCCGTCCACGATGTTCCAGGCCAGCGTGTGGTCGTCATACTCCCCCACGATGAGGTTCGTGATGGCCGCCGGCGCCACAATGAACAGCACCACGCCCAGCACGAGTCCCACGATCATGGAGATCATCATCTCGCGGTGGCCGAACTCCTCTTCTTCCTCGCGCGTCTCGGCATCTTCGGTCAGAGTCGTTTCGTAGTCCACGGCCTCGGCCGAAGCCTCTGCAGCGGCCTTCTGCTCGCCCTCCTCGTCGCCGAAGGCGTGCAAGGCGGCGATCTCCAGGGCCTTGAACCCCAGCATGAGCGACTCCACGAGCGCCCGGCAGCCGCGCACGAGCGGCCAGTACATCCAGCCGTTCTTGTCCTTGCCGCTCGTGAGGTCGTGCTCCTCCACGTAGATGGCGCCGTCCGGCTCGCGCACGGCCACGGCCCAGTTGTACTTGCCGCGCATCATGACGCCCTCGATGAGGGCCTGGCCGCCCACGTGGGTTTTTATGGCCCCGTCCTCAGAGAACGCGCGGGACAGATCGCTCTTCTGCTTGGTCATACCGTCGTCCTAAGCCTAAAGCTGCGAGCGATCGACGCGCGGATAGGGGTTTCCGCAGGTCATCTTGCCCTCGGGGCAGGTGCCGTGGATGCAGGGCGCCCCGGCGTCGGCGAAGATGTACGGAGCCGTCGGACGGGCAAGCTCCAGCATCTTCCACGCCATCTCGCGGATCTCCCACTGGGCGCGGTTGCAGCAGCGCAGTTCGAAGAAGTGCAGAAGCTCGCGCACGTTCATGGTGATGACGATCTTCGTCTCGCAGGCGTTGGGCAGAAGATAGCGCGCGTCCTCGGCGGGAATGCCGGCCGCGACGAGCGCCCGGTAGGCCTCGGCCACGGCAGCAGCGGCCTCGTCGAACAGGCGATTGCACTCGGGGTCGGCGGCCACGGTGGCGGGCTTCACCATGGGAATCTCGCCCTTGAACTTCACGTAGCGCTGGGACTGCTGGTTGAAGCTGGCGATGCGATGGCGCACCAGCTGGTGGGTGAGCGCACGGGAAACGCCGTCGACGGCGAAGGTGTAGCTGGCGTGCTCGAGGGTGGAGAAGTGCCCCGAGCCCATGATGGTGGAGAGCACGCTCTTCACCCGCTCGGGCGGCATGGTCTCCATCAGCTCGCTCGCGCCCACCGGCGCATAGCACAGCCGCGCCGCCGTGGCGATGGCGCGCTCGGGGTCGGGCGTATGGTACAGAAGCTCTACCTGCATAACGTCTCCTCGCATCTCGATTTCGTTCCAGAGAAGTATAATGGCTGAACGACCGACGACACGGCTTGGAGGCCCCATGCACGACGAATTTACACCCTTGCTCACCGCAACGGATTGGAACGAGGAGTGGAAAGAGCTCCAGAAGGTGCGGCGCCATGCCGATGACGCGGCGTTCTGGGACAAGCGCTCCGCCACCTTCACCACCAAGGACGCCCCGAACCTCTATGTGGAGAAGTTCTTGGAATACGCGGAGATTCGCCCCGGCGAAACGGTGTTCGACATGGGATGCGGCACCGGAGCCCTGGCCGTGCCGCTCGGCGAGGCGGGGCACAAGGTAGTGGCCGCCGACTTCTCCCAGGGCATGCTGGATCAGATGCAGGCGCGGCTCGACGCAGCCGGCGTGCGCACCGTCTTCCCCAAGCGTATGAGCTGGGAGGACGATTGGCCGGCCTTCGGCGTGCGCGAGGGCATGACCGATGTGGCCATCGCCTCGCGCTCCATCGCCACGGCCGATTTGCGCGATGCCCTTTTGCGCCTGACGGAAGTGGCGCGCCGGCGGGTGTGCATCACGCTGGCCACCGGCTCCTCCCCCCGCGTCGACGAGCGCATCCTGGCCGCCGTGGGGCTGCCCTCGGTGCTCGGACGCGACTACCTGTACGCGTTCAATATCTTGGCCAATGAGGGGATCAAAGCAGAGGTGCGCTACATCGACAGCACCCGCGACGATACATTCGCCACCCCCGAGGACGCCTACGAGAAGCTAGCCACCATGATCGACGACTCCGCGGCCGTGCGCGCTTCCGACGAGGAGCGCGAGCAGGCGCGCGCCAACTTGCGGGAATGGCTCGCCGCGAATCTCGTTCCCAACGAGACCGCCGGCGCTCCCGGCCGCAAGGGCGTCATCCAACTCGCCTGGCGCCTTGCCGAGCCTCGCATCGTCACCTGGGCCTTCCTCGCCTGGAATACCCACTAGCAGCAAAAAGGGCCCGGGATTGCTCCCGGGCCCTTGGCGTCATGTCAGTTTCTAAAAGTTAGATACGTTCCACGTTGCTCGCCTGCAGCTTGCCGTTCTGGCCCTCGGTCACCTCGAAGGTAACGGCGTCGCCCTCGTTGAGGGTCTTGAAGCCCGACATCTTGATCTCGGAGAAGTGGACGAAGAGATCCTCGCCGTCATTCTGGGAGATGAAGCCGTAGCCCTTCTCGGGGTTGAACCACTTGACAGTGCCTTCCGCCATGATACTTTCCTCTTTCCTCCCGCTCGTCTGACGAGCGGGTATAGCAATACGGGCGCGAAGCCCAGCTCCCTTTTGGGAGCGCGCTATAACTATACGCTAACTTCGGCCAATTTCCTCGGGGAATTTACGCTTCTCCATCACTTGCGGTCATAAGCGCCTCCAGGGCCTCGTCGCTGACGGGGTCGGATCCCAACTCGTGCCCGAAGGCGGCAGCGACGGCGCGACCCTGGGCACGCCGGAGCTCGGCCATATCCGCACGTCCCGCCTCACCGTGGTAGCGGCCGGAGAGCATGAGGCTGCGGGCGATGTACTCCGTAAGGTGCGGGTCGACCCCCGACACCTGCAGCACCGATGCCAGCGATTCGGGCGCGAGGGAGAGCAGCGCCTCGCCATCCAGATCGGTGGCATCGCCCAGGGCCATATCGAGGGCCCGGGCGGCTCCGTCCGGATCCTCCTCGCCGGCCGCCCGTTCCATCGAGCGCCGAATGGCCCCCAGAAGCTGCGCGATGATGCGCATCAGATAGTCTTGCTCGAACATCGCTGTTCCTCCAATCCCTCCGTAGGGGCAGACCTTGGTCTGCCCTCCCGACAGCGTCAACGCCGCGGAAAGGGGCGGCCAAGGTCGCCCCCTACGGAAACGACGACAGTCGAAATTGCCTCAGCTACGGCTAGCATCCCTCCGGCGGCACGAGGCCCAAATGCTCCCAAGCGCCGGCGGTGGCCTGACGGCCCTTAGGGGTGCGCATCATGAGGCCCTGTTGCATGAGGAAGGGCTCGTACACATCCTCCACCGTGTCGGGATCCTCCGCCAGCGCCGACGCCAGCGTGGTCAGGCCCACCGGACGGCCGCCGAACTGCACGCAAAGCACTTCCAAAAGGCGGTTGTCCACAGCGTCGAGCCCCAGATGATCCACCTCGAAGAACGTGAGCGCCTCGGCGGCCACGTCCTCGGTAATGGCACCGTCGCCGCGCACCTGGGCCCAGTCGCGCACGCGCTTCAGCAGGCGGTTGGCCAGACGCGGAGTGCCCCGGGAACGGCGGGCAATCTCAAGCGCACCCTCCTCGTCGATGGCAACGTTCAGAATGGAAGCCGAGCGGCACACGATGAGCGAGAGCTCCTCGGGCGTGTAGTACTGCAGGCGGAAGGCCACGCCGAAGCGGTCGCGCAGAGGACCGGTGAGCAGGCCCGTGCGCGTCGTGGCGCCGATGAGCGTGAAGCGCGGCAGATCGAGCCGGATGGAGCGGGCCGCCGGGCCCTTGCCCACAACGATATCCAGCACGAAATCCTCTAGCGCCGGGTACAGCACCTCTTCCACCATGCGGTTCAGGCGATGGATCTCGTCGATGAACAGCACATCGCCCTCTTCGAGGTTGGTGAGAATGGCCGCCAAGTCCCCTGTGCGGGCGATAGCCGGCCCCGAGGTGGTACGGATGGAGGCGCCAAGCTCGTTGGCCACCACCGTGGCGAGCGTGGTCTTGCCCAACCCCGGAGGGCCCGAGAACAAAATATGATCCGCCGGCTCGCCGCGCCCCTGGGCCGCCGCGATCATGATGCCGAGGGATTCCTTCACCTTCGTCTGGCCCAGATAGTCGTCGAGCCTTTTGGGGCGCAGGGAGAAATCCAGCTCCAGATCGTCCTCGGTGAGCGTCGGGGCCACCGCGCGCTCGCGCCCCGGCGCCGACGCCGAGCCCTGCGCGCCAGCGCCGTCCCGCGCGGCCTCGAACACCATGCCCTCTATGTCCAGATCGAATGCCATGACTTCCTATCGACTTCCCAAACGTTTCAGGGCATATTGTAGCAGCGCGCCCTCGCCCGCGCCCTCGGGGGCCCCCTTCAGGGCCACTTCGGCCTCGGCGGAGGTGAAGCCCATGGAAAGCAGCGCCTCGGTAGCCCCCTGCGCCGCCGCGCTGCTCGCGGACTCGGCAGCGCCCTGGCTGAACAGCGACTCCATGCCGGCATCCAGCGTGCCCTTGAGTTCCAAGATGATGCGCTCGGCAGTCTTCTTCCCCACGCCGGGGATGTGGGACACCCGCGCGATGTCCTGGGAGGCGATAGCATCGGCAAGCTCGGCCGGCGAGAAGGTGGAAAGGGCCGCCAGGGCCATCTTCGGCCCCACTTTCGACACGCCGATGAGCTTTTCGAACAGCACCTTCTCTTCCTCAGAGAGGAAGCCGAACAGCGCGATACCGTTCTCCGTCACGGACAGGTACGTGAGCACGCGGGCCGTATCGCCCACGGCCAGCTTGCCCAAGTCGCCACCGGGCATGGCCACTGCATAGCCCACGCCGGCGACATCGATATAGGCCGTCTGCGGGGGCAGCACCGCCGCTACCGTTCCGCTCAGAAATGCAATCATGCGAGCCTTCCGTTCTCGTGAGTCGTATAGCAAATGGCCGCCGCCAGCGCATCGGCAGCATGGTCGGGCTCGGGAGGCTGGTCAAGCGAAAGCAAATGGCGAACCATGTACTGCACCTGATCCTTCTCGGCCGATCCCTCTCCCACCACGGCGAGCTTTATCTGGCGCGGGGTGTACTCACCCACGGCAAGGCCGCCCTCGGCGCAGGCCACGAGCGCCGCCCCGCGGGCTTGGCCCGTGGCGAAGGCGGCCGTGACGTTCTGCCCGAACCAGACCGTCTCGATGCCGACGCATTCCGGACGGAAGCGCTCGACCACCGCGCCGATCTGGTGGTGGATCTTCATGAGGCGCTCGGCCAGCGGACGGGACGCCGGCGTGGCCACGCAGCCGTAGGCCACGCACGCAAGATGCGGCCCGCACTGCTCGATGACCCCCCAGCCCGTATGGGCGAGCCCGGGATCGATCCCCATCACGATGCGCGTCCTGCCAGCCAAAAGATAAGCCCCACTTTCCAAATTCGAGTGGGGCTCATTTTAGAACATCTGTTTGTGAAAAGCAAGTGAAATTACGGGCGCTGGCACGGTTGAACACCTTGCAGCCGCTGCCGGACAATTGCACCACCCCTGCGACGCCCAACCAACATACTCATGTTGTACGCGCCAGCCGGGAGCCATAAGAAAGCACTACAGATGCGGTTGTCGGAGACAGACGACCCCGAATGCCGCATTCATGCAAGAGCCTTCGATGACCATGGCAAACTTCAATGCGTCCAAGCGGCCATCTAACCTAAAAAGACGCCGAGCATGGAGTCAGACGACCGCTTCGAAAGTCCCTTCCACCTGTATACCACATGGGCATGAGAGGCTAGATGGTTTGACGGTTTATATGCAGAAGCCGGGAACCACGCCGTAGGAGGTGTCAGCGGGCCAGTCGTCATCGGGGACGGCACCAGAAACCACGAACTGGAAGCCGCTCGGATTGGCCGGACGCGGGGAGCGTGCCCACCAGCAAATCTCAGAACCCTGGAAATTTTTCTCCAAGACCTCATTGGGTCTCGAGGGATCAGCCGTATCGCGAAACAGCTTGTACTCGACTCCCTCGGCGTTAAGCACCTCGTTATAGACACCATTATCACCTCTGTACCACTCGATCGCGCCGTCGAGCTCCGCGACTGAGAACAGCCACAGCGAATCAGAAGTCGCCGTCACCGCCGAGACGTCCTGCGTCTCGCCCACATTATTGGTGAGCTTGTCCACCGGCACGATTGCGGCATCGAGATCCTCGGGCAGCTGGGCACGCCAGTCACCGTTGAGGTAGGCGCGCATTTGCGAAGCTTCCCAGCCACCGGCGTTGGTTTTGCTCGAGTTCATGGAACCCTTACCGATAGCATCGCCGAACACAAAGGTTATTCCGGCCTTGCCACCCTCGGTTTTGTTGTCGTGGGCAAAGCCGACAATCTGGACGGTGGTCTGAGTGCCATCGCTCAGAGTCACCGACTTCACCTGGGTTCCGTCGAGTCGGCCGTCGGGGGTGCAGAGCTCGTACTGCTTGGCAACCTCAATAGCTGCATCTTCGTCTTCTGCGGCGGCGATCTCGGCAGAGATCCGCGACAACTCATCCCAAGAGTAGCTCTCCAGCGCCGATACCGCAGGCTCCGTCTCCGGAGCCTGCGCCTCCTGCTCAGATTCCGCGGGCGTTCCGGCCACGTCCTGCTCCGGCGCCTCCTCGGCGGCTTCAGGAGCAGGCGCTTCGGCACCCGCCGGCGCTTCCTCCGTCGCGCATCCGGCCAATGCCAGGAGGGTCGCCATGGCGATCGCCGCAGTTACACACGCGAGTCTCGGCAAAGCCTCCTCGATCCTCTTCGCAAATTCCATCCTAATCATGCGTATCGCTCCTTCATACAACATTGCCATTACGTCGTTTCGTCAGACGGCTCTGACGCCTCTTCCGTTTCGCACTCTCCTCTGCGATTGCCCACCTCCTCTCTCTCGCTGATGACCAGAAAAACGACCAAGGCAGCCAGCACGAACGCCGGGAATGACAGGCTGCTAGCCCATAGCCGGTCAACGGTAAAGCACTGATCAGAAGTACATGAGAAAAAAGCCCATGCCGCCAAGACGACGAAAGCGGCAACAACGGCGCAGGTTCTGCGCCGTTCGCGTGCTTGGACTTTGCCGCGAGAGAGGGGACGTCCCCTCTCGTAAGGGCACGGCGCGTCGAAGTAGTGGTATATGCTCGCGAAAGGCCACTTCCACACGTTCGCGGCCCAATCCTTCATCCTCCGCCAACGGCCGTCGCGGCTGCCCCGCTCGCTGTCGCGCAGGCGGCACGCGGCGCAGTCGGCGAACCGCTCGTAGCGCGCCGCCAGATCCAGCTCCTTGGCCATGACATCGGATACATATCCCGGGGCATCCGCATCGAACACGTCCGCAGGAAGAACGGTTCCCGTCTGAGGGGCACCGCGACCAAGCAGGGCAGCTCGACACGCATCCACGAGCAGCGCCGCGCGGAGGTAAAGCGACTTCGACCGGCCGCCGGCCAAGTGCTCGCGCAGCTTGGCTGCCTGCTCTTCGTTGGTTCCCGTGGAAACCGAATCTCGCATCGCGTGCGAGGGTGCCCCTGCGCGGTCGTCGCGCACGCCGCAGCACGGCGAGCCATCGTGGGGGCTCAGAAAGTTGATGAACGGAGCCGCCGCGCCAAGGCGCGCGACACATTCCCGGTGCAACTCGATCCAGCGCGCCCGATCGGCAGCCGAAAGACGACCACCAGGCTTTGCGCAGAGCGCCTCGGTCTCGGCAACAAGCCGCAGAAGAGCGCTGGAGAGCTTCTCGATATGGTACGACTCTTTCTCGAAGCGCATCCGTCCCGTAGCAGCTGAGCGTTCGTAGCGATAAGCTCGCCGATCGGCGCGGTGCTGGAACATCGAGAGAATGATCTGGGTCGCAATATAGACGATAAAGGCAAATGCCACGGCACCGGGCAGGTTGTCTCCGATGACATCGGAGAAGAATTCGAGGAGACCGCTCATGAGATCGCCCGTCTCGGAACGGCTTGGGCCTGTGCACGCGCAGGTGCCTCGTCGCGTTTTTCTATTCGGCTGTATCTACTTGATTGCCACGGGAACGCGTCCCGCCGGAATGCTGCGTTAGCACGCGAGGGCTCGGGCCGACTTAGCGGTGATACCCCCCAGGCAAGTGTATGTGCGCTTCGTTAACAGCATTTCGGCAAGTTTAGCACAGGTTGGCGACACCACCAGGTTTTTTTCGCGGAAGGATCCACGCAGCGAAAATGCGACGCCGAACGCCACCAACATTCTTGCAACGCTCTACCGCTAATCTCCGATTGTATGTATAATGGCAATATGACAGCAATGTTCGACATATCATTCGAATGGGATCCGGCAAAGGCCTCCTCGAACGAGACCAAGCACGGGGTCACGTTCGAGGAGGCGTCATCGGTATTCTCCGACAGCTACGCCCGCATCATCGACGACCCCGACCATTCCGATTACGAAGAGCGCTTCATCATTCTGGGAATGAGCAGAAGGGCCCGCATGCTGACCGTCTGCCATTGCTACCGGCAGGACGACAGCGTCATCCGGATCATCTCAGCGCGCAAAGCGACGAAGACAGAGGAAAGAGCTTACTGGAGGTATTGCCATGAGAGCTGAGTACGATTTCGCCGACTCCAAGCCCAACCCTTACGCGAGGAGGCTGCGCCGCCCCGTCACCATGCGCATCGACGTGGAGGCCATCGACTACTTCAAGGAAGAGGCCGCCCGCACGGGCATCCCCTACCAAAACCTGATAAACCTCTACCTGGTGCAGTGCGCCGAGGAGAAGAAGGTTCTTGCGTTCGCCTAAGGGCGTGCCACAGTTTACGTCGCACTAGATTCAGGCAGCCAAACACAAAGTCGTCCCGAAGAACAGTTGACCTTCGGGACGACACTTTGGCGATTCGTTATCCGAGAGGTGTTTACGGGCGCTGGCCCATGCCGCCTTCCAACGTCAGGGTCTCGCCGCTCATGAACTTGAAGTCGGGGCTGGCAAGCTGCACCACGACGCGACCGATCTCGGTCTCCACATTGCCGTAGTGGCCCATGGGGGGCATGTGCACGTTGGCCGTGAAGGCGTCGGGATAAGCTTCCTGGAAGTTCTCCAGAGCGGCCGTCCAGGCCAGCGGGCACACCACGTTCACGTTGATGCCGTCGGGGCCCCATTCGGTGGCGGCCACGCGGCTCATGCCGCGGATGCCCTCCTTGGCGGCGGCGTAGGCGCACTGGCCGAAGTTGCCGAAGAGGCCTGCACCGGAGGCGAAGTTGATGACCGAGCCCTTGGTCTCCTTCAGGTAGGGATAGCACGCCTGCATGTAGTAGAAGGTGGCGTACAGACCCGAGTAGATGGCCAGGTCGAACTGGTCGGTGGTGTGGTCGGCCAGCGTCACGCCGGAAGCGGAGGCCTGGGCGTTGTTCACCAGCACGTCGATGCGGCCGAACTTCTCGATGGCCTGGTCGATGACGTTCTGCACCACGGCCTGGTTGTCGGCCCCGGCATTCACGTCGGCGGCCACGCAAAGCACCTGGATGCCGTATTCGGCCTCCAGCTTCTCCTTGGCCGTCTCCAGCTTCTTCACGTTGCGGCCGGTGATGACCAGGTTCGCGCCCTCCTTGGCGTAGGCGGTGGCGATGCCGTAGCCGATGGAACCGGCGGATCCGTCCTTGAGCGCCGCGAACCCAGCGCCGGTGATGATGGCGGTCTTACCTTCGAGAAAACCCATGGAGCCTCCCTTTTCGTCCTGCGCGGGGCTCCCTCGCTGCTGCACAAAGAGCCTATCGCGCGCTTACCTAAGCTTCACCCTATCAGATTTCCTCGCGACTATGTTTCCAGAATGTTGCGCGGCCCCGTTACGTCCCCGAAAGGCAAAAGGCGCCGAGCCCTGCGGC
>UMHU01026334.1_pt1 | contig 25341 bp, 23 predicted proteins | sample 1965591 | NCBI WGS metagenome assembly UMHU01 (sample SAMEA4836101, study PRJEB28245) | human gut metagenome | biome: gut microbiome; material: fecal sample | place: Denmark | collected 2008
CTCGGTCTCCTTTGTCCCCGGCGCCGCCGGGCTGGTGCTGGCCGGGGCGGTCATCCGGGATCTGGCCGGTCTCTGACCGCCTCAAAAAAGCTGCCCCCTGTATAGGAACAGACCTATACAGGGGGCTTTTTTCACTCTTTTTCAGTCCCGCCGGGCTCAGCCCAGGATCAGGGGGCCGATGAAGGAGTACGCCACCACGAAGACGCAGGCAAAGGCAACGCTGATCCAGCAGGCCTGGAGGGCCTCCTTGGTGTTGCTGCACTGGGCGGTGCCCAGCTGGCCGGCAAAGTTGGTGGTGGGATAGGCGGAGCCGGTGAGCCGGGTGGCCGCCAGGATGGAGACGGCGAAGCAGCCCATGGGCAGGCCCACCTGGGTGGCCAGACCGCCGAACATGTCGGTGATGATCTGGATCTCCGCCACGGCGGCCGCCTCGATGCCGAAGCCGCCCACCACAGAGGCCACCAGCATGACGGCGGTGGGGCTGTTGCCCGCCAGGCCGCCCAGCAGGTTGGAGAGGGCGTCAAAGCCGCCGCCCAGGGTGACCAGGTTGAGCAGCACGTCGATGCTCACAAAGATCAGGAACATGTTGGCCTGGGAGGCCACGCCCTTGGTGATGCAGTCCACGGAGCGGTCGATCTCGATGCCGCCGAAGATGGCCACCACGGCAGCCAGGACGATCATGACCATCAGGGCGTAGTTGGTGCCCTGCTTGGTGGCGATGCCGTAGCCCACCAGAAGGACAAAGGAGATCAGGAAAGCGACCGTGGTCCGCTTCTGACGGGGGGTGATGACCACCTGATCCAGGTGCTGCACGTCCTCCCCCAGGGCATAGCCCTCCTTGCCGAAGGTGCGCTTCTGGGCGCGGTTCGCGCCCACCCAGGCGCCAGCCAGCCAGAACACGGCGAAGGGGATGGCCGCCTGGATCATCAGCTCGCCGTAGGACAGGCCGGTGACCTCCATGGTGATGAGGGTCACGCCGGTGAGGGGGCCCAGGATCAGGCCGATCTCACCCGCCACCTTGAACAGGGTGGCCACCACGGTGGGGGTGACCCCCAGGGAGGCCATGATGGGCAGCATGATGGGGGCGATGTCGGCGTTGCCGCCGCCCAGGGTGCCCAGCAGGCCGCAGACGATGATGGACACCACCACCAGGGCGATCTTGCCTTTGGTCTGGGTGTTCACGCCGATGCGCTTGACGATCCAGTAGACCAGGGTGTGGGTGACCCCCGCCTCGCTCATCAGCACGCCCAGGCCGGCGCCCATCATGATGATGAGGCCGATCAGGGCCGTGGAGGAACCCAGCGAGGTGGCGAAAGCCTTGGCCATGGCCCCCAGGTCCTGCCCCAGCAGCAGAGCGCCCACCAGCACGCCCACCATGATGGCGGACACGTTGCTCTTCCCCCGGAAGATCAGCACGATCATGACCACCAGGGGGATCAGAGCCAGCAGAGAGGGCGCCTGAATGATAGACCAACTACCTAATTCCATATCTGTTTCTCCCTTCTGTCCGCCCCGGTCCAGACAGGCAGGCCGGGACGGCTCACACATATTGTTTTCTCCCTGTCCTCAGACAGGTCCTCCGCTCTCGCGCCGGATGACCGCCCCCTTTCTCCCTCCGGCAGACCTGCCCTGGCGCAGGGCGAATTCGCCCCCCACCAGCACATGGCAGATGCCCTCCGGCTTCCGCACGGAATCGGTGAACTCCGAGGTGTCCCGGACCCGCTCCGCGTCAAAGACTGTGATATCGGCGATCCGGCCCTCCGCCAGGGTGCCCCGGTCCCTCAGGCCCAGGATGTCCGCCGGCAGGCCGGTCAGCTTGTACACCGCGTCCTCCAGCGGCATCAGCTGGTGCTCCCGCACCAGCCGCAGGAAGCGGGGGAAGGTGCCGAAGCTGCGGGGGTGGGGGTCGGTGATGGTAATGGAGCGGTCAAAGGACAGGCCGTATCCGTCGCTGCCCACCGCAATGTCCATGTCCTTCATGATGTTGAGCATGTCGCCCTCATCGATGGAGAAGTAGATGCAGGCCACCCGGCCGCCGCAGCAGTCCAGGGCGTGGACCACCGTGTCCGCCGGGGACAGCTTCAGCTCCTCCGCCAGCTCCGCCACGGTCCTGCCCTCCCACTCCGGGCGGCAGCCGTGAGTGCCGGCGATCATCACCCGGTCCGCTCCGCCGCGGTCCTCCATCTCGGCGGCGATCTCCGCCTTCAGCTGCCGGGAGGGGTCCCGCAACCGCTCCAGCAGGGCGGCGCGGCCTCCGTCGTGGGCCCACTTGGGCACCAGGGCGGTCATAGAGGTGGAGGTGGCGGTATAGGGGTACTGGTCGCAGGTGACGTTCAGCCCCTCCCGCCGGGCGGCCGCCAGCTTGTCCAGCAGCTCCCGGGAGCGCCCCCACTGGGGCCTACCCATCAGCTTCAGGTGGGAGATCTGCAGGTGCACTCCAGAGCGGCGGGTGATGTCCAGCATCTCGTCCACTGCCTGGAAGATGCGGGGCCCCTCGTTGCGCATATGGACGGTGAGCAGGGCGTCGTACTTCTTCAGCACCTTGGCCAGCTCCACCAGCTCTTCCCGCTTGCAGAAGGCGCTGGGGGGATAGATCAGCCCCAGGGACATGCCGAAGGCGCCCGCCCTCAGCTCCCGCTCCAGCAGGTCCTTCAGCCGCTCCATCTCCTCCGGGCCGGGGTCCCGGTCCACAAAGCCCATCACCGCCCCCCGCAGGGTGCCGTGGCCCACCAGCTGGCCGTAGTTGGCGGTGCAGCCGTGGGCCGCCACCGCCCGGGCATACTCCTCCACCCCGTACAGGCCGTCCAGGCTCCGGTCCTTCTCGTTGAGGACCACCTGACTGAACATGCTGGTGTCATCAAAAAAGTATTGGACGATCTCCCGGCTGTTCTCCGGCAGGCTGGGCAGGATAGAGGTGCCGCAGTTGCCGGTGATCTCGGTGGTGATGCCCTGGAAGAGCTTGCTCTCCGGCTGGAAGCTGAGCAGGGGGCAGGCATCGGAGTGGCTGTGGATGTCGATGAAGCCCGGGGCCACCGTCAGCCCGGACACATCCACCACCTCCCGTGCCTCCTCCCCCTCATCCGGGGCGATGCGGGCGATGCGCCCGTCCCGGATGCATACGTCGGCGGCATAGGGCCGGGAACGCGTTCCGTCCACCACCGTGCCGCCCCGCAGAATCAGATCATACAAGGCTCCTTCCCTCCTTTTTTCTCCAGAGGCCCGCCGGGGGAGCCGCCCTCAGCTCCCCCGGCCATCTCTCCCCGGAAAGGGGAGGGATGACCGCCGCGGCGGTCCCTCTATATTGGCAGGCCAGATCGGGTCAGCCCTTCTTCAGCACCGTGCCCGTTCTGGAGCCGGTGGCCGCGCCGTCCTTCAGGGCGAAGGTGCCCCCCACCAGCACGTGGCGGATGCCCGCCGGCTTTTTCACCGAGTCGGTGTACTCCGACAGGTCCCGCACCTGCTCCGGGTCAAAGACCGTGATGTCGGCGATCCGGCCCTCCTCCAGGGTGCCCCGGTCCTTCAGGCCCAGGATGTCCGCCGGCAGGCCGGTGATCTTGTACACCGCGTCCTCCAGGGGCATCAGCCTGTGGTCCCGGGCCAGCTCCAGGAAGCGGGGGAAGGTGCCGAAGCTGCGGGGATGGGGGTTGGTCCGGGTGATGGACCGGTCATAGGAGAAGCCGTATCCATCGCTGCCCAGTGCGATGCGCATGTCCCTCATGATGTTCAGCATGTCGTCCTCGTTGATGCAGAAGTAGATGCAGGCCACCGAGCCCTCGCAGGCGGACAGCACATGCATCACTGTGTCCACCGGGGACAGCCCCAGCTCCTCCGCCAGCTCCGCCACGGTCCTGCCCTCCCACTCCGGGTGGTAGCCGTGGGTGCCGGAGACCATCACATGGGCCGGGCCGCCCCGGTCCTCCATCTCCGCCGCCGTCTCGTCCTTCAGCCGCTGGTCGGGGGCCTTGACCCGGGCCACCAGGGCGGACACGCCGCCGTCGTGGGCCCACTTGGGCAGCAGGGCGGTCATGGAGGTGGAGGTGGCAGTGTAGGGGTACTGGTCACAGGTGATGGTCATCCCCTCCTGCCGGGCCGCCTCGATCTTGTCCAGCAGCTCCTGGGAGCGGCCCCACTGGGGCTTGCCCATCAGCTTCAGGTGAGAGATCTGCAGGTGCACCCCGGAGCGGCGGGTGATGTCGATCATCTCATCCACTGCCTGGAAGATGCGGGGCCCCTCGTTGCGCATGTGGACGGTGAGCAGGGCGTCGTACTTCTTCAGCACTTTGGCCAGCTCCACCAGCTCCTCGCTCTTGCAGAAGGCGCTGGGGGGATAGATCAGCCCCAGGGACATACCGAAGGCGCCCGCCTTCAGCTCCCGCTCCAGCAGGTCCTTCAGCTGCTCCATCTCCTCCGGTTCAGGGTCCCGGTCCACAAAGCCCATCACCGCCCCCCGCAGGGTGCCGTGGCCCACCAGCTGGCCGTAGTTGGCGGCGCAGCCGTGGTCCGCCACCATCCGGGCGTACTCCTCCAGGCCGGACACTCCCAGCTGGGGCAGGCTCCCGGCGGGCAGCTCCAGCTGGCTGAAGAAGTAGCGGCCGATCTCGTCCCGGCTCTCCGGCGTGCTGGGCAGGATGGAGATGCCGCAGTTGCCGGTGATCTCGGTGGTGATGCCCTGGTGCAGCTTGCTCTCCGGCTCATAGTCCACCAGGGGGCAGGCGTCAGAGTGAGTGTGGATGTCGATGAAGCCGGGGGCCACCGCCAGTCCGGACACGTCCACCACCTCCCGGGCCTCCTCGCCGCCCTCCGGGGCGATGCGGGCGATGCGCCCCTCCCGGATGCAGATGTCAGCGGCATAGGGCTGGGAACGCTTCCCGTCCACCACCGTGCCGCCCCGCAGGATCAGATCATACATAGGGATACCTCCATTCTTTCTGCTGTCTCGCTTGTCTGTTGGGATGCAAAAGGACGCACCTGCCCGGCGGGGCGTTCCGTCCCGCTGCGGTTCAGTGCGTCCTGCTACTGGATGGCAGAAAGGACAAGTCCACTTCCCGCCGCATAGCAAAATGCTGACTATTCACGCGCCTGACTGGTGCTGTCCAGGAACTTCATCCGGGCGGACCGGGCGGCGGCGTACAGCACCCGCTTGGAGTCCCCCAGATAGTTGTCCAAAAGGCTGTTCCGGATCTCCTCCAGGTCGTCCACCAGGCTGTGCCCCACAAAGACGGAGCGGAGGAAGCGCCGGGTCAGCTCGCAGACCATATTGGTGTCTGCGTCCACGATCAGGCCGGTGGCCCGTTCCACCACCAGGATGAGGATCACCTTCTCGTGGGCCAGGTAGATGGGGTTGGTCTTCTCCGGGCGGGCGTCCCCCACCACGCAGATATGCTCCCCCGGGTTGAAATCCAACATAAAAAACATCCCTAAGTTTGTTGCTGTTATCAAATTACCACAAAAGCGGGGCCTTGTCAACCGCCCCGCTCCAACATCCCAGGAAAATCACTGTGTCAGCCACAGCTTTTTCGTTGTGGCTGAGGCGCGGTTTGGATGGAAAGATGTTCTTGACAGCGCTCCCGTCCCCCCGCGGGGGAAAAACGGTCCCCTCCCCCCTCTCTCCTCCGCCGCCCGGCGCGGCACCGTGACCATCGCTCTTCCTATCACTATAACAGAGATAACAATGACATTTTCTATTTCTCTGACTGTTACTGTTACGGGGCCCTAATTGCACGGAAATGTGCCACTTTCTCCCCCCTTTTCCGTTAGGAGTAAGGAGGGATGCGGATTGGAGAACGCGAAACGGGGTTTTGTTTTCTACTTTGACAACTACTTTGTGGTGGAGGACCTCCCCCCGGACCAGCGGGGGTGGCTGCTGTCCGCCCTGTGCGTCTACGCCGAGCGGGTGTGGCGGGACCCGTCGGTGACCATGGAGGAGATCCTGGACCACTACCCCCAGATGTCCGGCCAGACCAGGATCGCCTGCGGCTTTCTGGGGGCGGCCGTCCTGCGGGACACCCAGCGGTGGCTCAGCCAGCGGCAGGCCCGGGCCCTGCGCCGCCAGCAGGGGGACCGTCCGGGCAGGCCCCCGGCTCCCGCCCGGGAGCGCTCCTGGAGCCGGGAGCAGGACATGGAGCTGACCCGGAAGCTGGCCGCCCGCCTGCGGGAGGAGGCGGCCATGGCGGAGGCAGGGGGAGCAGAGGGACAGGACTGACAGGACCGCATGGGCGCGCCCATGCGGTCTGTTATCCCGGGCGGTGAAGGTGAACTGGCTGCCGCCGGCGTGGGTCCTGTCCCTGGCGGCCGCGATGGCCCGCCGGCAGGTGCCTGCTCTTCCAACGCCGGTCCTGTGATGCCGGAGAACGCGGAGATCCACTTAAAAAGAGCATGGCCAACACACAAAAAAAGAGTGAAGGATCTCCCTCCACTCTTTTTTCTGAAGATGCAAGTAAGCCTGTAAGCCGGGTTCTGTCTTTTAAGACAGCCATCTATCTCGACGCACCGTTGCCGGTGCGCTCCAGCCGCCTCCCTGGGACGGTCGGGCCGACCTGTGTGTCCCTCCACGGCGTTGCTCCGGATAGAGTTTACAGCGACGGACAGTTCCCAGCCGTCGGGTGAGCTCTTACCTCACCTTTCCACCCTTACCTCACCGGCGCAAGTTTCATATCCCTCGCTTCCCCCAAGGGAAAGCTCGCTCATTCCACCGCGCCTCCTCCCCCGCTCACGGGGGATCGAGGCGGTATATCTCTGTTGCACTTTTCCTAGGGTCGCCCCCGGCGGGTGTTACCCGTTATCCTTGCCCTGCGGAGCCCGGACTTTCCTCACAGGCGGGCCTTTCGCCCCGCCCGCGCGGCTGTCCAGCTTACTTGCCCGTCTATGATACAGGAAAACCGGCGGATTGTCAAATCCATCTGCGGATGGCCCGCCGCTCAGTCTCCCAGGGCCTCCCGCTGGGCCACGATGACGGGCTTGTTGTAGCAGGAGAAGGTGTCCTCCACCAGCACCGGGTCGGGCTTGCGGGTGAAGAGGCTCACCACCGGCACGATCACCAGTCCGGCCAGCATGCAGAAAGCGCCGGCGTTGATGGGCGACTGGAGCAGAGCTGGAAAGCGGGAGCCCACGAAGATGTTGGACAGCATCACCACAGTGGAGAAGAGAAAGCTGGCCCAGCAGGCGGCGGAGGTGGCCTTCTTCCAGTACAGGCCGTAGAGGAAGGGGGCCAGGAAGGCGCCCGCCAGCGCGCCCCAGGACACGCCCATGAGCTGGGCGATGAAGGTGACGCTGGACCTGTACTGGATGATGGCCAGCACCACGGAGATGGCGATGAAAACCACGATCAGGCCCCGGATGATGCGGATCTGGCGCTTCTCATCCATATCTTTGATGAAGTGGTCCTTCAGGAAGTCCAGGGTGAGGGTGGAACTGGAGGCCAGCACCAGGGAGGACAGGGTGGACATGGAGGCGGAGAGCACCAGGATGACCACCACGGCGATGAGCACATCGGACAGTCCGGAGAGCATGGTGGGGATGATGGAGTCATATCCGTTGGCCGCCACGTCGATCTGGTCGGAGAAGAGCCGCCCGAAGCCGCCCAGGAAGTAGCAGCCGCCGGCCACCAGCAGGGCGAATACGCTTGAAATGACGGTGCCCGTCTCGATGGCCTTCTCGTCCCGGATGGCGTAGAACTTCTGGACCATCTGGGGCAGGCCCCAGGTGCCCAGCGAGGTGAGCAGCACCACGCCCAGCAGGTTCAGGGGGTCGGGGCCGAAGAAGGAGGCGAAGACGCCGGGGATGTCAGAGACGGCGGGGTCGCTCACCTGGGCCAGTCCCTCCAGGGCGGCCATAAAGCCTCCCTGGCTGTTGAGGACGGCGGCGATGACGGCGCAGATGCCCACGATCATGATGATGCCCTGGATGAAGTCGTTGATGGCGGTGGCCATGTAGCCGCCGGCGATGACATACACCCCGGTGAGGACCGCCATGACGATGACACACACGGAATAGTCGATGTTAAAGGCCATGCCGAACAGGCGGGACAGTCCGTTGTACAGCGAGGCGGTGTAGGGGATGAGGAAGATGAAGATGATGACTGAGGCGGCGATCTTCAGCTTGTCGCTGCCGAAGCGCTTGCCGAAGAACTCCGGCATGGTGGCGGAGCTGAGGTGCTGGGTCATGATGCGGGTCCGGCGGCCCAGCACCGCCCAGGCCAGCAGCGAGCCCAGCAGGGCGTTGCCGATGCCCGCCCAGGTGGCCGCAATGCCGTACTTCCATCCAAACTGTCCGGCGTAGCCCACGAAGACCACGGCGGAGAAATAAGAAGTGCCGTAGGCGAAAGCGGTGAGCCAGGGGCCCACAGAGCGCCCGCCCAGCACAAATCCGTTCACATCCGTGGCGTGGCGGCGGCAGTACAGGCCGATGCCCACCATCACGCCGAAGAACACGATCAGCATACCCAGTTTGACGATCATAGCGATCACACTCCCAAAAACTTTCTCGCGTTAAACTGTAACGCACAAAAGCAATAAAGTCAAGAGTTTTTTTCAGCTGATCCTCCCACGCCTCCGGGGCGGCTGGAAGCCGCCCGAAAAGCCTTCCCCCCTGAGGGGGGAAGGTGGCGCGGCGTATGCCGCAACGGATGAGGGGTCTTCCCTCCCTCGACCCCATATCAATCCTTAGGATCTGTTAAAGAGGTTCCGCCCTGTGGGGCGGGTTTCTTTCTGAGCGATCAGAAAGAAACCAAAGAATCGCCGGGTGACGCTCCCGGCGGGACCACGGCTCCACATCCGTTCCGCCTAGGTCCCGCAGTCCGCTTTCCCCCGGACCCCCGATGCGGGGGACACGGGCCTTGGGTATGGCGCCGGCGTCCGGCGCGGGTGGGGGACGACACCCGCTTCCCCCGTTTGTGCTGCCGCCGTTGGTGGGTCCAATGGGCGCGCAGACCCCACGGTGGTGTCGCGCCTACCCTGGCAGAATAGGGACAGCCGGTGTAAAACCGGCGGGCGCATGATATGCGCCCCTACGCAAAGACCGAAGGGAATCCCGTATTTCGTCAATTCGCCTGAAATCTTTCTCCCCGGCCCCCGATGGGGCAGACTGTCCCCATCCAGGGGTTGCAAAGGACAGGGAGAAGTGATATAATACCATCGCTTTTTAATGAACTCAGAGAAGGGAACGAGAGATATGTCCGGACATTCCAAGTGGCACAATATCCAGAAGACCAAGGGCGCGGCGGACGCCAAGCGGTCCCAGATCTTTACCAAGATCGCCCGTGAGATGATCGTGGCGGTCAAGACCGGCGGCAGCGGCGACCCCGCCAACAACTCCCGCCTGGCCACCGTCATCGCCAAAGCCAAGGCCGCCAACATGCCCAACGACAACATCAAGCGCACCATCGACAAGGCGCTGGGCTCCGGCAACACCGACGACTTTGAGAACGTGGTGTATGAGGGCTACGGCCCCAACGGCGTGGCCGTCATCGTAGAGGCCCTCACCGACAACCGCAACCGCACCGCCCCCGAGGTGCGCCATCTGCTGGACAAGTACGGCAAGGGCCTGGGCGCCACCGGCTGTGTGTCCTGGTCCTTTGACAAGAAGGGGGTCATCGTGCTGGACGCCGAGGACCTGGACGAGGACACCGTGATGATGGACGCCCTGGATGCCGGCGCCGACGATATGCAGGCTGACGACGAGGTGTTCGAGGTCTACACCGATCCCGACGCTTTCAACGCCGTGGTGGCCGCCATGGAGGCCAAGGGCTACACCTTCCTGGAGGCGGGCGTGCAGATGGTGCCCCAGAACTATGTGAAGCTCACCGATGAGGAGGACATCAAGAACATGACCAAGCTCATCGAGTTCCTGGAGGACAATGACGACGTGCAGAACGTCTACCACAACTGGGAGCAGGACTGATCCCTCCGTCCCTGCCGGCAAAGAGCGGGACCGCTTTCGGGCGGTCCCGCTCTTGTTCTGTCCCTGTGCTCCCGGAGCCTGCCGGGCCCTCATCTCCATGCGGGACGCGGCCTCGCTCTTCTTCCCCGCCCTCTCTCCCCTCTTCCGGGGAAAACACCGAGCGGCAGGGCTGACGCCCCGCCGCTCCAGTCCAGACGATCCAACTCTCCAAATGCCCTGCTGGTCCTCCACTCACTCCATGAGCCGGAAAAATTCCTCCTCGCTGAGCACCGGGACGCCCAGCTCCTGGGCCTTGCGCAGCTTGGAGCCGGCAGCCTCCCCCGCCACCACATAGGTGGTCTTCTTGGACACGGAGGAGGCCGCTTTGCCCCCCCGGTCCTCGATCATGGCCGCCGCCTCCTCCCGGGTGAGGCGCTCCAGGGCGCCTGTCAGCACGAAGGTCATCCCCGCAAAGCGCTGGTCCTCCCCCTTCTCCGCGGCGGCGGTATTCACCCCTGCCTCCCGCAGCCGGGCCATCAGGTGCCGGCTCTGGGGGCTGGCCATCCACTCCAGGACGCTCCGGGCGGTGATCTCCCCGATGTCGTCCACGGCGGTGAGCTCCTCCAGGGTGGCGTTCTCCAGGGCCTCCAGGGTCCCAAAGCGGGCCGCCAGGACCTTGCCCGCCTTCTGCCCCACCTGCCGGATGCCAAAGGCGTAGATCAGCCGGGACAGGTCCTGCTCCTTGGAGCGCTGGATGGCGGCCATCAGGTTTTCCGCCGACTTCTTGCCCATCCGCTCCAGCTGGGCCACGTCCTCCTCCTTCAGGAAGTACAGGTCGCCGGGGGTCTTCACCAGCCCCGCGTTCACCAGGTTCTCCACCACCGCGATGCCCAGGCCCTCGATGTCCATGGCGTCCCGGCTGGCGAAGTGGGCCAGATTGCGCAGCAGCTGGGCGGGGCACTCCGCTCCGGTGCAGCGGATGTGGGCCCCGTCCTCCTCCCGCTCCACCGGAGCGCCGCACACCGGGCAGACCTGGGGGAAGCGGTAGGGCTGGGTGCCTTCCGGCCGCTCCTCCGCCACCACGGACAGCACCTCCGGGATGATCTCCCCCGCCTTTCGGACCAGCACCGTGTCCCCGACGCGGATGTCCTTCTCCGTGATGAAGTCCTGGTTGTGGAGGGTGGCGCTGGTCACGGTGGTCCCCGCCAGCCGCACCGGTTCCAGCACCGCTTTGGGGGTGAGCACCCCGGTGCGGCCCACCTGGACCGTGATGTCCACCACTCTGGAGGGCTTCACCTCCGGGGGGTACTTGTAGGCCGCCGCCCAGCGGGGGAATTTGGCCGTGCTGCCCAGCAGTTCACGTTCTGACAGGTCATTTACCTTTACGACCGCTCCATCGATATCGAAGGGAAAGCTGTCCCGCTCCTCCCCGATCCGTGCGATGCGGGCAACCGCCTCCTCCACCTGGTCACAGCTATAATGCGGGATCACTTTAAAGCTGTGTGTTTTCAGGTACTCCAGGGTTTCCAGATGGGTGCTGAAGGTCTCCCCCTCCACCCACTGGACGTTGAACACCAGGATGTCCAGGCGGCGGCGGGCCGCCACCTTGGGGTCCAGCTGCCGCAGGGAGCCGGCGGCGGCGTTGCGGGGGTTGGCGAAGAGGGGCTCCCCCCGCCGCTCCCGCTCCTCATTGAGGGCGTGGAACACCTTCTTGGGCATGAACACCTCCCCCCGCACGATCAGCCTGGCGGGGGCGTCAGGGATGACCATAGGGATAGACCGGACGGTGCGCAGGTTCTCGGTGACGTCCTCCCCCACCCGGCCGTCCCCCCGGGTGGCCCCCCGGACGAAGACCCCGTCCTCATACTCCAGCGCCACCGAGAGGCCGTCCACCTTTGGCTCCACCACATAGCGGGCGTCCGGCGCCGCGCCCCGCACCCGCTGGTCAAACTGGCGCAGCTCCTCAAAGTCGAATACGTCCTGGAGGGACTCCAGGGGCACCCGATGGACCACCTGCTGGAAGGCGTCCAGGGCCTTCCCCCCCACCCGCTGGGTGGGGGAGTCGGGGGTGATCCACTCCGGGTGGGCTGCTTCCAGCTCTTCCAGCCGGCGCAGCTTGTGGTCGTAGTCGTAGTCCGTCATGGCGGGGGCGTCCTGGACATAATACTCATAGTTAGCCTGCACCAGCTCCCGGCGCAGGTACTCCAGCTCCTGTTTTTCATCCATGAAAGGCATCTCTCCTCTGTATCACGCGGCCCCGTTCAGGGTCAGATATGTGTCGGGCACCGCCCCAACAATGACGGTCTCCGCCACCCGCAGGCCGGTCTCTACGGTCAGCTCCGTCTGCCCGCCGGGCAGGATCAGCGTCACGGGGACGGCCACCTCCAGCTCGATGCGGTGCAGGGTCTGGTTCACCCCCGCCTGGGAGAAGTCGCTGCGGAATTCCGCCGACACCGTCCCCACCCGCAGGGCCCGCACCCGCAGCTCCGGGCCCCGGGCCCACACCAGTTCGCTGTCCACCAGGCTGCCCAGGGGGATGCGGATCTCGGAGGCGTCCACCCCCTCCAGTGCGGAGAGGATCTGGGCCACCAGCTGAGCCCGCAGCTGGTTCAGGGCCGCCATATCGGTGGTCATGGCGGTGATGGCCCCGGAGGCGTCCCGCTGGATGGTGACGAAGTCCCCGTAGTCCACGTCCCGCTCCGCCAGGTCGGCGGCGATGGCCCGGTCGATGACGGCGGTGAGGGCGTTGGCTGCCTGGGCCCGGGCCGCCGCCTCCACCAGGGGGCGCAGCTGATGCTGGAGCCACCCCACGATCCCGGCGGCCAGGGCCAGGCCCACCAGGGCGGTGAGCAGCCACCCCCGCCCCCGTCCTCCCCCCGGTCCCCGCCGGGGCGCCCGTCCCCGGAGGGGCGGGTCCAGCCGCCAGCGGACGGCCCGCAGGCGGCATCGCATATCCATATCCTCACCCCCTATGGGTCAGGATATTCATCAGGGCGCTTGGCCTATGTCAATCTTTCCCGCCCAGCAGCTCCTGCACCGCCAGCAGCACGCCCAGCCGGCCCGACTCGAAGGTGAGGCCGCCCTGGAGATAGACGGTGTAGGGGGGGCGCATGGGGGCGTCGGCGGACAGCTCGATGGAGGCCCCCTGGACGAAGGCCCCCGCGGCCATGATGACCTGGCAGTCGTAGCCCGGCATGTCCCAGGGCTCCGGCGTCACATAGGAGTCCACCGGCGCGCCGAACTGGATGCCCTTGCAGAACTTTTTCAGCGCCTCCGGCTCCCGCATATGGATCATCTGGATGATGTCGTGGCGGACGGCGGAGGAGGCGGGCTCGGTCTCATAGCCCAGCAGCTCCATCACGCCGGCGGCGAAGACGGCGGTCTTCACCGCCTGGGCCACCGTGTGGGGGGCCAGGAAGAGCCCCTGGTAGAGCAGGCGGTTCTGCCCCAGGGTGCAGCCGCACTCCCCGCCGATGCCCGGTGCGGTCAGCCGCATGGCCGCCCCCTCCACCAGGTCCCGGCGGCCGGCGACATATCCCCCCGTGGGGGCCAGTCCGCCGCCGGGGTTCTTGATGAGGGAGCCCACCACCAGGTCCGCCCCCACATGGGTGGGCTCTTGGGTCTCCACGAACTCCCCGTAACAGTTGTCCACCAGGACGGCGGCGCCCGGGTTGACCTCCTTTACGATGCGGCACATCTCCCCGATCTCCGCCACCGACAGGGAGGCACGGGTGGAGTACCCCTTGGATCGCTGGATCAGCACCGCCTTCACCCGGGGGTCCGCCGCCGCCCGGGCCAGCCCCTCCAGGTCCGGGCAGTCATCCTTCAGCTCTACCTGCCGGTATTCCACCCCGTAGTCCCGCAGGGAGCCGTGGCCCTTGTCCGCCGTGCCGATGGCCCCCATCAGGGTGTCATAGGGGGCCCCCACCGCGGACAGGAGCACATCCCCCGCCTTCAGCGCCCCGAAGAGGGCGCAGGTGATGGCGTGGGTGCCGTTGACGAACTGGATGCGCACCAGGGCCGCCTCGGTGCCGAACAGGTCGGCGTAGATCTGGTCCAGCTGGTCCCGGCCCAGGTCGTCATACCCGTACCCGGTTGTGCCGGCAAAGTACCCCTCTGCCACCCGGTGCTTCTGGAACGCGGACAGCACCCGGGCGGTGTTCTCCTCGGCAATGGCGTCGATGCGTGCAAACTGCTCCGCCAGGCCCTGCCGGGCCTTCTCCCCCAGGTCCAGGACCCGCTGGCTTATCTGTAATGTCATATTCCTTGCTCATTCCTATCTTTCTTTGGTTTCATACGGGCTCTCCCCGCCCGGCCGCCCCCTCAGGGCTGCTCCAGCGGCCGCTGGGCCAGGGCGGCTGCCAGCCGGACGCAGGCATCCGCGTCGGACAGGCTGGCGGTCTCCGCCGGGGTGTGGATATACCGGCAGGGCACTGAGATGCCCCCGGTGATGACGCCGGTGCGGGTCAGGTGGATGGCCCCCGCGTCGGTGCCCCCCGCCCGCATGATGTCCCGCTGGACGGGGATGTCCCCCTCCCGGGCGGTGTCCTCCAGCAGCGCCACCATGGCGGGGTGGCAGATGACAGAGGAGTCCATCACCTTCACCGCCGCGCCCCGGCCCAGCCGGGCCGTGCCCGCGCGCTCCGAGCCGGGCGTGTCGTCCACATCGGTCACGTCCACCGCCACGGCGTAGTCCGGGGCGATGGACCAGGCGGCGGTCCGTGCCCCCCGCAGCCCCACCTCCTCCTGGGCGGTGAACACCAGGTAGAGGTCGTTGGGGCACTCCCCGATCCGCTCCAGGGTGGAGAGCAGCACCGCGCAGGAGATCCGGTCGTCCAGATAAGGGGAGACCACCAGGTCCCCTGTACGGAAAGCGGGGGTGTCATAGACCGCGCTGTCCCCCACCTGGACCAGCTGTTTCGCCGCCGCCTCGTCCCCGGCGCCGATGTCCAGGAAGCACTCGTCCAGCTTCAGCTTGCCGAAGTCGGCCTTCTCCTCCGGGGCAAAGACCCCCCGCAGGCCGCTTTTGAAGCGGACGGGGGTGTAGGCCGCCTCTTTGGGGCTGACGCCTCCCAGCCGCCCCACCCGGAGGAAGCCCTCCTTCTCGATGTGGGTGACGACGAAGCCGATGGAGTCCATGTGGGCGGCGAGGAGCAGCTTGGGCCCCTTCCCCCGCCTGTGGACGATCAGGCTGCCCATGGTGTCTGCGGTGATCTCGTCGGCATAGGGCTCCGCCAGGGCCCGGATGACCTCCCGGATCTCCCCCTCGTCCCCCGAGGGGCCGTGGGCCCGGTTCAAGGTCTGGATCAATTCAAACAGTTCCATAGTTCACTCCTATTTTCATGCACTCTCATATTCTTTGGGCGGAGGCTGGGCCCCCTCACCCCAGCAGGCCGGGCACCTCCGGCACCGGCAGGGGGCCGAACAGCGCCGCCGCGGTCAGGCAGGCGGCCACCCCAAGGGCGGCCAGCGTCCACCGGGCCCACCGGGCGGTCAGGCAGCGGCCCAGGGCCGCCCAGTATTTCTGGAGCAGCCGGATCTCCACCACCATGAACAAGATCCACAGGGGATCTCTCCGCAGGGCGAAGGCCGCCCCGGACATGGCATAGCTGAGGACCGCGAACTCCACGGTCTCCAGCAGGGCCTCCAGGACCCGGCCCTTTCTCTCGTTCACCTAGCCCGCTTCCTCTCTCACAGCCGGGCGGCCTGGTCGGCCACGAACAGCCGGGTCAGTGCGAGCATGTCCTCAAAATCCGCCAGGCTGCCCACGCTGGCCGGGGCGTGGAGATAGCGCACAGCGGCGGAGAGGGCGGCCACCCGCACCCCGGCCCGGGAGCGCTGGATGGTCCGGGCGTCGTTGCCCCCGGCGATATACTCCTTGGTCTGCCAGGGGATGCCGTTGTCCTCCGCCAGCCGGCGCAGGTCCTCAAAGAGCCCGCGGTCGTAGATGGTCCCCCCGTCCATATAGGAGATCACGGGGCCCCTGCCGGGGGCGCACACTCTGCGGTGTCCCTCCACCCCGGGCAGGTCAGCGGCGGTGGTGGTCTCCAGCACCAGGGCGGTCTCCGGAGCCACAGAGAAGGCGGCCCCAAAGGCTCCCCGGGTGCCCACCTCCTCCTGGGCAGTAAAGACGAAGACCACGTCCATGGGCAGGTCCTCCTCCAGCAGCTTGAGCAGCACGGCACAGCCCACCCGGTCGTCGATGGCCTTGGCCTTGAACAGGCCCTCCCCGAACTCCTCCGGCGTGCAGACGAAGAAGCCGTAGGTCCCCGGCTCCACCCTGGAGAGGGCCTCCTCCCGGTCCCTCGCCCCGATGTCCAGGTAGAAGGCGTCGGTCTTGGGGACCTTCTTCTCCTCGTCCCGGCTGACCAGGTGGATGGCCTTGATCCCCACCACGCCGGGCACCCGGTCCGGGCCCAGGACCACCGGCTTGCCGATGGCCACCCGGCGGTCCACGCCGCCCACGAAGTCGAATTTCAGAAAGCCCTCTTCGGTGACGTGGGTGACGATGAGCCCCACCTCATCCATGTGGGCGCACAGCATCAGCCGGTCCCCGGCCGCTCTGGCCCCCTTCTTCCACACGATCAGGTTGCCCAGGGGGTCCACCTTCATAGACCGGGCCCAGGGCCTGGCCCGTTCCGCCAGGAACTCCCGCACCTGGTCCTCGTCCCCCGACACGCCGTTCAGGGCGCACAGGGTCTTCAGCAGCTCCTTCATCGGGACTCCGCCTCCTCTCCGATCCCCTCCACAAAGGCGGCCAGCAGCCGGGCCAGGTCCTCCAGGTCCCGGCGGCTGATGACCTCGATGGGGGTGTGCATATACCGCAGGGGCAGGGAGAGCACCGCCGTGGCCACCCCCTCCCGGCTCACCTGGAGGGGCCAGCCGTTGGTGCCGGAGTGGCCCGCCATTACCTCGGTCTGGACCGCCATCCCCAGCTCCTCCGCCTTGCGGCGCATCCGCTGTTCCATCCAGCGGGTGCAGTTGGGGCCCACGCCGATGACGGGCCCCTTGCCCAGAGGGAAGGTCTTTTCCTTGGGGGCATCCGGGCTGTCCCCGTGGGTCACGTCCACCGCCGCGCACAGGTCTGGGACCACCCCATAGGCCGCGGTCACTGCCCCGGTGCTGTCCACCTCCTCGCACACGCTGCCCAGCACGTACAGGTCCACATCCAGCCTCCGGTCCTTCAGCAGCTCCAGGGCCCCCAGCAGGGCGGCGAAGCAGGCGCGGTCATCCAGGGACTTGCCGCAGATCAGCTCCTGCCCCAGAGGAAAGCAGCCCCCGCGGAAGACCGCCGGGGTGCCCACCGGCACCCGGCGCTCCGCCTCCTCCTGGCTCAGCCCCACATCCAGGCAGAGCTCCCGGATGGGGATGGACTTGTCCATGTCCTCCCGGGTCTGGACATGGGGGGGCAGACAGGCCACCACCCCAGCCAGGGGGGAATCGGTGAGGACGGTGAGCTCCCGGTCGGGGAGCATCCTGGGGTCCACTCCGCCCAGGGGGGCAAATTTCAGATACCCTTCTTCATGGCCGGTGACCACAAAGCCGATCTCGTCCAGATGGGCGTCCAGCAGCAGCCGCTTCGCCCCCTCCCTGCCGCACCGGCGCAGGGCCAGCACGCTGCCCATCCGGTCCACGGTCACCTCGTCCGCCAGAGGGCGGAGCAGCTCCGCCGCCGCCCGGGACGCCGGCCCCTCGAATCCGCTGGGGGCGCCCAGGCCGCACAGGCGGGAAAGTATCGCATCATGATCCAACTCAGTGTTCCTCCTTTGTGCTTCCGGTCACAGGGACCGGACCAGCTCCTTGAACGCCCGGCCCCGCTCCATGAAGTTCTTGAAGCGGTCGAAGGCCGCGCAGGCGGGGGACAGCACCACCACGTCCCCCGGCCCCGCCGCCCGGCGGGCGGCCTCCACCGCCCCGGCCAGGTCCTCGGTCTGGATGATCTCCGGGCAGCCGCGGCCGCCCTCCGCCTCCTCCACTGCCTGCCGGATGGCCCGGGCCGTGTCCCCGGTGAGGACCAGGGTCTTGACCCGCTCCCGGATCTCCAGGGCCAGGGCGTGGAAGGGGATGCCCTTGTCATAGCCCCCGGCGATGAGGATCACCGGCTCCGGGAAGGACTCCAGGCAGGCCACGGTGCGGCTGGGACTGGTGCCGATGGAGTCATTGTAGTACTTCACTCCGTCCAGCTCCCGCACCAGCTCGATGCGGTGCTCCACCCCCTGGAAGCGGGCGGCCACCGCCCGGACGCACTTGTCCGGCACCAGTCCGTCCACGGCGGCGATGGCCGCCATGTAGTTTTCGATGTTGTGCACCCCGGGCAGCCGGATGTCCCGGGTGGGCAGCACCTCCCGGCTGCCCTGGGCGTTGGTGAGCCAGATGGCCCCGTCCCGGAGGTAGACCCCCTCCTCCAGCCGCTCCCGGCGGCTGAAGAAGGTGACCGCCCCCCCGGCCTTCTCCGCCAGGTCCCGGGTCAGCTGGTTGTCATAGTTGAAGATGGCCCGGTCCCCCTCCCCCTGGTGGAGGAAGATGTTCTCCTTGGCGGCGATATACTCCCCCATGGATCTGTGGTAGTCCAGGTGGTTGGGGGACAGATTGGTCATTACGGCGATGTGGGGGCTCTGCTCCATGGTCATCAGCTGGAAGGAGGACAGCTCCAGCACCGCAAAGTCCTCCGGCTCCATGCCGGACACATCTGGCAGCAGGGGCTTGCCGATATTGCCCCCCACATAGACGTTGTATCCCGCCTCTTTCAGGAACTCCGCAAGGATGGTGGTGGTGGTGGTCTTGCCGTCGCTGCCCGTCACACCGATCAGGCGGCAGGGGCACAGGCGGAAGAACAGCTCCATCTCCGAGGTGACCTCCGCCCCCCGGGCCCGGGCCGCCTCCAGGGCGGGGTGGCCGGGGTGCAGGCCGGGGGTGCGGAAGATCACGTCCTGATCCAGCCCCTCCAGATACGCCTCCCCCAGCCGCAGCCGGGCTCCCAGGCTCTCCAGCTCCTCCGCCTGCTCCTCCACCCGCTCCCGCTGGGCCCTGTCGCACACGGTCACGTCCAGATCCGCCCGCAGCAGCATCCGGATCAGCGGCGTGTTGCTGACCCCCATGCCGATCACGGCGATCCTCTTCCCCCGCAGACTGTCGAAATATTCCCTGATGTCGGACATGGGATACGCTCCTTTCCCGATTTGGGCCGCCGCGGCCTGAGGCCGCGGAAAAAATTTGACTGGTTTTATGGGTTTTATGGTATGTTATCACAGAAGAAGAAAAATTTCAATGAAACACTCCGCCGGAATTTCAACGGGATTCTTGCACTTTTTCCATTCCTGTGCTATTCTTGTTAAGATAGGGGTCTTCTTCCCTTCCCGATCTGAAATCACGACAGAAACGAGGTCTTTTCCATGGAGCAAGCCAACTCCGCCCCCCGCAAGCGCATCTTCAGCGGCATCCAGCCCAGCGGCGATCTGACCCTGGGCTCTTATATGGGAGCCATCAAGAACTGGGTCCCCCTTCAGGATGAGTACGACTGCATCTACTGCATCGTGGACATGCACGCCATCACCGTCCGCCAGGACCCGGCCCTGCTGCGCCGGCGCACCCTGGAGCAGCTGGCCCAGTATATCGCCTGCGGCCTGGACCCGGTCCGGAGCGTCATCTTCATCCAGAGCCACGTGCCCCAGCACGCCGAGCTGGCCTGGGTGCTGGGCTGCTACACCCAGTTTGGGGAGCTGTCCCGCATGACCCAGTTCAAGGACAAGTCCAAAAAGCACGCCGACAACATCACCGCCGGCCTGTTCACCTACCCGGTGCTGATGGCGGCGGACATCCTGCTCTACCAGGCCGACCTGGTCCCGGTGGGTCAGGACCAGAAGCAGCACGTGGAGCTGTGCCGGGACGTGGCCCAGCGCTTCAACGGCGTGTACAGCGACACCTTCACCCTCCCCGAGCCCTTCATCCCCAAGATGGGCGCCCGGGTGATGAGCCTGGGGGACCCCTCCAGCAAGATGAGCAAGTCCGATCCGGACGGCTGCGTCTTCCTCATGGACACCCCCGAGGTCATCCAGAAGAAGTTCAAGCGGGCGGTCACCGACAGCGAGACCCAGGTCCGCTTCGACCCGGAGCACAAGCCGGGCATCTCCAACCTGCTGACCATCTACTGCGCCGCCACCGGCAAGAGCCCGGAGGAGGCGGAGGAGGTCTTCCAGGGCCAGGGCTACGGCGTGTTCAAGCCCGCGGTGGGCGACGCGGTGGTGGAGCTCCTCCGGCCCATCCGGGAGGAGGCCGGCCGCCTCATGGCCGACAAGGCGTATCTGGAGGGCATCTACAAGGAGGGTGCGGAGCGCGCCTCCCACCTTGCCGCCAAGACTCTGCGGAAGGTCTATAAAAAGGTGGGCTTTGTGGCCCGCTGACCGGGCGCCCGCTCCCGCCTCCTTCCCCACATCAATTCTGCAAAAGGGGTTTTCCCATGAACGTTCCCACGGATATTTCCCTTCAGGTGGTGGGCTCTGTGGCCGCCGCCCTGCTGGTGGCCGCGGTGGTGGCTCTGATCGCCACCCCGGTGGTCCGCTCCCTGGCCTTCAAGATCGGTGCGGTGGATGTCCCCCGGGACAGTCGCCGGATGCATGACCACCCCATCCCCCGGATGGGGGGGCTGGCCATCTTCTTCGGCTTCATCCTCAGCGTGCTGCTCTTCCTGCCCCTCACCACCCAGCTGCGGGGCATGCTGCTGGGCGCGGTGGTCATCGTCATTCTGGGCATTTTTGACGACATCTATGCTCTGTCCGCCAAGCTGAAGTTCGCCGTCCAGATCGGCGCGGCCCTCATCGCCGTGCTGATGGGCAACCAGATCGACTACCTCTCCAACCCCAACATCTTCAGCAGCGACCCCTACTGGCACCTGGGCGTGCTGTCCATCCCCATCTCTGTGCTGTGGATCGTGGCCATCACCAACGCCGTCAACCTGATCGACGGGCTGGACGGCCTGGCCTGCGGCGTGTCCACCATCAGCTCCATGACCATGCTGGTCATCGCCCTGACGGTGGCCGAGGCCCAGGTGGCCATCCTCATGGCCGCCCTGGCCGGCGCCTGCATTGGCTTTCTCCCCTATAACCTGAACCCGGCCAAGATCTTCATGGGGGACACCGGCTCCACCTTCCTGGGCTTCGTGCTGGCCACCGTCTCCATCCAGGGGCTGTTCAAGTCCTACGCCATCATCTCCTTCGCCGTCCCCTTCCTGGTGCTGGGCCTGCCCATCTTCGACACCTGCTTCGCCATCCTGCGGCGGCTGGCCCGGGGGCAGAGCCCCATGGCCCCCGACCGGGGACACATCCACCACCGGCTCATCGACATGGGCTTCACCCAGAAGCAGGCGGTGGCGGTGCTCTATCTCATCAGCGCCATCCTGGGCCTGTCCGCGGTGGTGCTCACCACCAACAACGCCATGAAGGCCATGCTCTTCCTGCTGGCCCTGTGCATGGCGGGCGCCTTCGGGGGCAGGCTCTACCTGTCCCACAGCGACAGCGGCGGCTCCGGCGCCGCGGGGGAGGCCAAGGGCCGGCAGCACCGCCCCCCCTCCAAGACCCAGATCGCCGGCAACGACAATTTCTTCGGTGAGGAGGACCGTTCCGACAAATGAACCGTATCCGAGTCATGACCATCTTCGGCACCCGGCCGGAGGCCATCAAGATGGCCCCCCTGGCCCTGGAGCTCTCCCGCCGCCCCCAGATCGACGCCTTGTGCTGTGTCACCGCCCAGCACCGGCAGATGCTGGACTCCGTGCTGGACATCTTCCGCCTGGTGCCCGACTTCGACCTGAACATCATGGAGCCCCGGCAGACCTTGTCCACCATCACCTCCAAGTGCCTGCTGGGCATGGAGGAGGTGCTGGAGCAGGCCCGACCCGACCTGGTCCTGGTCCACGGTGACACCTCCACCACCTTCGCCGGCGCCCTGGCCGCCTTCTACCACCGGGTGCCCGTGGGCCACGTGGAGGCCGGCCTGCGCACCTATGACAAATACTCCCCCTACCCGGAGGAGATGAACCGCCGGATGGTCAGCGCCATCGCTGACCTGCACTTCTGCCCCACCCCCTCCAACCGGGACAATCTGGCCCGGGAAGGGATCGAGCAGGGCGTCTTTCTGACCGGCAACACGGTGATCGACGCGCTCCAGACCACAGTTGTAAAAGACTTTCATTTTTCAGAAGGCGTCCTCAATGATTTGGATTATGTCAACCGAAAGGTGATCCTGGTCACCTGCCACCGGCGGGAGAACTACGGAACGCCTATGGCCCACATCATGACCGCCCTGCGCCGGGTGGCCGACGCCTTCCCCGACGTGGAGCTGGTCTATCCGGTCCACCTCTCCCCGGTGGTCCAGGAGGCGGCCCATCAGTACCTGGACGGCCACCCCCGCATCCACCTCATCGCCCCACTGGCGGTGGACGAGATGCACAACCTGATGGCCCGCTGCCATCTGGTGATGACCGACTCCGGCGGGCTCCAGGAGGAGGCCCCCGCCCTGGGCAAGCCGGTGCTCGTCCTGCGTCGGGAGACGGAGCGCCCCGAGGCGGTGGCCGCGGGGACGGTCCAGCTGGCGGGCACCGAGGAGGAGCTCATCTTCCAGATGGCCTCCCGCCTGCTCACCGATCCGGCGGCCTATGCCGCCATGGCCCACGCCGCCAACCCCTACGGCGACGGCCGGGCCTGCGGGCGCATCGCTGACGCCATCGAGTACCGCTTCGGTCTACGGGCGCAGCCCCCCGCCCCCTTCCATCCCTGACCTCTGTCTGACCCCACGAGAAAGGAGCCGGCCATGGACCAAAAAAACCGCCTGATCATCGCCATCGCCGTCACCCTTCTCATCGTGGCGGCCATGTTCACCAGCTTCGGCCGCAGCCTCTTCTCTATGCGCACCGAACATATCCAGCTCCCTGAGCCCGGCGCCTCCTCCAGCAGCCAGGAGGGGGGAGGCTCCTCTCAGTCCGCCGAGCTGTTCCAGCGGGTGGAGGTGACCCCCCAGACCGTCCAGAGCGTCATCCGCACCCTGGAGCGCTCCACCAGCTATTACTGGGAGCTGACGGTAGAGACCTTCTGGACCGGGGGCTCCAGTGCCACCTCCGTCCAGACTTGGGTGGACGGAGGCTGGTCCCATACCCGTCAGGTCCTCCCCTCCGGTCTGATCCGCCACGACCTCATCAGCGAGGACACCGTCTACTACTGGTATGAGGGGTCCTCCGACTACCTCACCGCCCCGGCGGAGGGCGGCTCCGCCGATCTGGCCCAGCACATCCCCACCTATGAGACCGTGCTGGACGCGGACCCGGAGCAGATCACCGGCACCGGCTACGACGACTCCAGGGGGGGCATCCCCTGCATCTATGTGGAGGTATCCGCCCCCGGCGGGGAGCGGGTGGACCGCTACTGGATCAGCGTGGAGAGCGGGCTGCTCATCTCCTCTGAGACTCTGGAGGGGGAGGAGCTGCTCTACCGCATGACCGCCTATTCTCCCATCCAGTCCTGCCCCTCCGGCACCACCTTTCAGCTGCCGGACGGAACGGTGCTCCACAGCATTTGAGGAGGAGCTCACCCCCCTTGCTTCTCCTCCTTCCTGTCATCCGCCAGCCCCAGCAGGAGCAGCAGCCCCAGGGTGATGACCAGGTCCATGTTGTCCCCCTCCACCAGCAGGAGCAGGATGATCAGGATCAGCAGGATATCCCCGCTGTCCAGCTCCTCCAGCCGGAGGACTTTCAGGATGCCGTTGATCCCCCCCTTGTCCCCGCCGAACAGGGCGTTCAGCGGGCTCTTCTCCCCTGAGAGCAGGTCCCCCAGGCCGCCAAAGCCCATGGGACCCGGGGCAGGCCGGCGGCCTCCTCCTCCGGGCGCGCCCCGGGCTGCCCCGGGTGGAGGTCCTGCGGAGCCCCGGGGCCCGTTCTCCCCCGGCTCCCCCCGCTCCGGCCCGGGCGGATGGGGTGCCGGACGCCGGGCCCCCTCCTCCGGGCCGTCCTGCTCCACCACCCGGGTATAAGTACCATTCTGGGGGATATAGCGGTTATACATCGCCCCGCCCCCCTTCTCCCATGCCGCGGAAGAGGACCCGGATCACCCGGGCCAGCCGGGAGATCTGCACCGCCCGGTCCAGCTTGGCCAGGCGGCTCTCCTTCAGGAAGGGGCGCAGGGCGTTGAGCAGGGCCACCGTTCGGTCGTCCTCCCCCTGATACTCCCGCAGCAGCCGCATCCCCATCTGGATCATGCCGGGGTCGATCTCCCCCAGGGCGGCCAGCGGCTCCTCTCCCCCCGTCAGGGCCGGCGGAGCGCTCCCCGCCGAAGCGGGCGCCTCCGCCTCCCTGGCGCCGGTCTGCTCCGCCCCCTGGGCGGCCTCCCCCGCCGGGGAGGCCTGCGGCCGGGGAGCGCCGCCGCCCAGGGACTGGGCCAGCGCCATGATCTGCCCCATGGCGGACGGGTCATTGAGGATCGCGTTCAGCTTGTCTTCCATCTCCCCCACAGGGCAGCCCCTCCTTTCCCCCTCCTGTGCGGGGACTCAGTCGGTCAGGCCCGACTGCCTGGCCTGGCGGCTGATGCGCTCCACCAGCTCGCCTCCCTCCGGGGTGTTCATCAGCCGCTGCATCATTCCCACCAGCTGGCTGGTGTCCCCTTTCACGGCGGCCTCCGCCGCCCCCTGGATACCGCCCCCCTGCCGCAGCAGCTCCATCAGCCGCTGGGCATCGCCGGATCTGGCCAGACGGTTGAGGGCCTCCTTATTTTTGACCAGATCGGCGGGCAGGCTCTCCTGCCCCTTTTTGCCGCTTCTTTCCTGATTCATACCGGATCTCCCTTCCAAGAGGATTTCATTCCAGTATATGCGCCAGACGAGGTAAGGTGACTCTTTTGAAAATTCTTGTGTTTTCCGACTCCCACCGCTACACCGGCGGCATGATCCAGGCCATCGAGGAGCAGCAGCCCGACCTGGTGGTCCACCTGGGCGACCTCCAGCGGGACGCCGAGGAGCTGGCCCTCCTCTACCCCAAGCTGTCCATGGTCACCGTGCCCGGCAACTGCGACGGCTGGACCACAGATCCTCTGGAGCGCCAGTTCATGGTGTGCGGCAAGCGCGTCCTCCTCTCCCACGGGCACATCTGGCATGTGAAGCAGGGGTATGACGCCGCCCTCCGGGCGGCCCGGAACGCCGGGGCCCACCTTCTGCTCTTCGGCCACACCCACCGCCCCTGCTGCTTCCAGGAACCGGACGGCCTCTGGGTCCTCAATCCAGGCAGCGCCCGCAGCACCTTCGGCCTCGTCCTCCCAGAGGGGGAGGCTCTCTCCTGTTCCCTGCTGGACATGCCCTGATGGGCGCCTCTGTACAAAAAACACCCCCGGGACCTGTTCACGGTCCCGGGGGTGTTTTTTTATATGTCTCAGCCCTGGGCAGCGGCCTCCTCAATGGCGGCCTCCTCCGCCCGCATGGCTGCCAGAGTGC
>UMHU01083656.1_pt1 | contig 25226 bp, 24 predicted proteins | sample 1965591 | NCBI WGS metagenome assembly UMHU01 (sample SAMEA4836101, study PRJEB28245) | human gut metagenome | biome: gut microbiome; material: fecal sample | place: Denmark | collected 2008
TGGTCATGTGGTCACGGGGCTGCTTCAGCAGCCACATGGGCAGGACAGCGGCAAAGAAGATGTACACAAAGGTGATGTAGCTCCATGCAGCCTTGCCCAGAATGATGGGGAAGTTTGCACCCACCACAAAGGACAGCACGATGAATACGATGCTGATCACATTCTCTTTCCAGCCGGTGAAGTGCAGGTTCTTCTGCAGCAGGCCAAAGACCACGGCGAACACCATGAACATGATGGAGACCATGCCGGCAGCACCGTTGGTCTGGGCAGCTTCCACCAGAGCACCGTCAGCACCGTAGGCATTGAAGGTGCCGGCCACCATGTCGGCAAAGGCGGCGATCACGATGCCGCAGAACAGCCAGCAGAACAGCAGGAACAGCTTGCGGCCGGTCTTGCCGATGTACTTTTCGATCAGCATGCCCATGCTCTTGCCGTCGTTCTTAACGGAAGCATACAGAGCGCCGAAGTCGGTGACAGCACCGAAGAAGATGCCGCCCAGCAGCACCCACAGCAGCACCGGCAGCCAGCCGAAAGCAGCGGCCTGGATCGCACCGGTAACAGGGCCTGCACCGGCAATGGAGCTGAACTGGTGTGCAAACACGGTCCAGCCGTCGGTGGGAACGTAGTCCCGGCCGTCCTCATGGACAACTGCCGGGGTCTTGGCAGAGGGGTCGATGCCCCACTTGTTTGCCAGCCAGCGGCCGTAAAGCATATAAGCGCCAAACAGACACACGGCTGCGATCAATACGATGACCAGCGTATTCATTGTTTTTACCTCTTTCCTTTCTTGGCATCCGGCAAATGTCAGCGACATGGGGCGGCAGGATGTAAAAAAGGCCCCGTCTTCCTGCGTTCGTTCCATTTGGGACGAACCATCGAAGACGAAGGCCTTCACATACACTGCACATCGTGTATGGAATACTCCGCGATACCACTTCGTTTGCTGCACAGGGCAGCCACTCCCAGCGTACATACATACGCAGCCCCGTAACGTGGGCAAAACGGCCATGCATTACTGGAAGGCGGGGTCAGCGCCTTTGTTCACACAGGCTGCTCGCAGGGGAGAACGCTTTGCTCCTGACTGCTGCCCTTGCATCAGATGGGCGGCTCTCTGGGAGAGGGTGCTGCAAAGAATCGTGTCCTGTTCATCGCATTTGCCGAATGATTGTCCGTATTTTAGTGCGGAATTCACAAATTGTCAATATCCTTGGCACAAGTTCGGAGGATGCACTAATTCAGAAAAGCGTTCTGCAATAATTTTTAGGTGATTTTTGTTCATGCATGAAACGAAAAAAACTATACATGTCAACGAATGAAAAGAGTTCACGCCAAGGGCTTGACTTTCACACTTTGATGTGCTAAAGTGATGATGCAAGAAAGAACCTGAACATTTCCGGAACATTTAAAAGAGGGAACGCTCTCAAAACCGGACAGTCCGCTGCGGCGGCAAGGAGAACATTCATGGCAGATAAAAATTCCAGAAGAAACCAGACCACCGATGCACTGTTTGATGCCATCCTCAGTCTGGAAACGCGGGAGGAGTGCTACAACTTCTTTGAAGACCTGTGCACTGTAAAGGAGATCTCGGATATGGCGCAGCGGCTGGAAGCGGCAAAGATGCTGCTGGACGGCAGAACCTACGATCAGATCGTGAAGGCGGTGGAGATCAGCACGGCCACCATCAGCCGCATCAACCGCTGCATCCAGTACGGCTCCGGCGGCTACCGCGAGACCATTGAAAAGGTGCGCGGCACCCAGAACCCTAAAAAGCAGGAGTAACACCGGCGTACCAGGCAGACATAGAATGGGGCGTACACCGCCCCTGACCGGATGAACGAAAGGAAGGTTTTATCATGTCTGCTGAGAACTGTATCGATACCACCCGCTGCCCCTGCCCCTGCCTGCCCAAGGTGACGCTGGAGCAGGCGGTCGTTGACCTTGTGGAGAGCATCGCTCTGCAGGAAAATGCCCTGAGCCACATCCTGTGCGCCGAGAGCCGGAAGATGGATGCCGCCATGAAACTGGACGGTCTGGACCTGTGCAAGCTGCTGGAAGTGAACGATTCGGCCACCAACATGGTGCACGCCGTGGCAAACCTGGAGCTGGTGCTCAAGGATAAGCTGGAGTTCGTCTCCAACAACCTGTACTATCCGCCTGCGGATGCCGCAGCGAAGTAAGAAGATGCGGAAAGGCCTGTCCGGATGCCGGGCGGGCCTTTTCTCTGCTTGAATGCATAATTTTTGTAAAAACCATTTGTTGGAATTGCTGATAACGGGATTCTGTGCTATACTATACAATGTATCACCATGAAAGTGAGGAAATTTACAAATTGCTGAACTACGATGCGATCCTGTTTGATGTGGACGGGACCCTGATCGATTCCGCTCCCGGTATCATAAATACATTAAAAGAAGTCTTTGCCAGGATGGGCGTGGACACCACAAATGTGAACCTGCGCCGCTACCTTGGCCCGCCGCTGCGCAAGAGCTTTGGTGAGCACTTTACCGACCCGGCCCTCATTGAAAAGGCCACCGACCTGTACCGCGACAGCTACGCCGTCAAGGGCAGCCACGAGTGCGCCGCCTACCCCGGTGCAGCAGAGATGCTGCAGCGCCTGAAGGACGCGGGCCTTGTGCTGTGCACCGCTACCTCCAAGCCCACGCAGGTCGTTACGCCCATTCTGGAAGAAAAGGGCCTTGCAGGCTATTTTGATTTTATCGGCGGCGCGTCCATGGACGAGAGCCGCGACACCAAGACCGACGTGGTGCGCCATGTGCTGGCCCAGCCCATGATGCAGGGCAGGCGGGTGCTGATGGTGGGCGACCGCAACGACGACATGCGCGGCGCTGCGGACTGCGGGCTGGATGCCGCCGGTGCGCTGTACGGCTACGGCAGCAGGGAAGAGCTGGAACCCTTCCACCCGGTGCTGCTGGCCGAAAGCTGCGCCAGCCTTGCAGACCAGATCCTGAACGGACAGGCATGACCGGAAGGCCCTGTACCGGAAACTAAGTGAATGGTGAGAGATATGAGAAATACACGACCGGAAAAGCAATCGCTTACTCCTATGCAGAAGCAGGCTGTGCTGGTGTGCAGTGTGTGCGCGCTGGCAGCCATTCTGACCATTGCCATTACCATGACGCTGCTCAAGCGCGGCAAGACCCCTGCAGCCCCGGGGGAACAGCCCTCCAGCGAGGTGCTGGTGCCGGGCGAAGAGGATATCTCGGATCACTACCAGATCAGCGAGACCTCTGCCGCCCTGCTGCCGGAGACTGCCGACGCGGGCGAGAGCTACCAGAAGGAAACGCTGTTCCTCGGCGATTCCAACACGGTGCGCCTGTACGCCAACGGCCTGATCAGCCTGCAGCAGTTCTGCGCCAAGGAGGGCATTGGCACCCATGCCGCCCTGAACGAGGGCATCGTTACCTTTAAAAAGGACAGCAGCACCTACACCATCGCGCAGGCCGTGGCCAAAATGAAGCCCCGCCGCGTGGTCATCATGCTGGGCACCAACGATACCGGCATGAGCGTGGACGAGTTCATCAAGAACTACACCGCGCTGGTGCAGGCCATTCAGGAAAGCTACCCCTACACCGACATCATCGTGAACACGGTGCCGCCGGTGCCTGCAAACCACGCAAACTACCCCCACATGGACCAGACCAAGATCGACGACTTCAACATGGCCCTGCTGTCCATGTGTGAGCAGATGGGCCTGAAGTTCCTCAACAGCGCCGAAGCGCTGAAGGATGCCAACGGCTATGGCCGCGAGGATTACTACCAGACCGGCGATATCCATCTGAAGCCCGTGGGCCTGAAGGCCATGCTGAGCTATCTGCGCACCCACGCTTACCAGACCGACGACCGTCGGCCCGACACCGCCAACATCCCCACCCGCGCCGAGTATACCCCCAACCCCAGCTCTGCGGTGACAGCACCCAGCAGCTCGGAGGCTGCAGGCTCTTCCGAAGGGCAGGGTGTGCTGTATCAGGCCAGCTACCGGGTGGACAAGACCGGCGGCACCCTTTCCAGCGGCAGCGACAGCGGCAAGACATCCCTCTCCTATGAAGTGACCAGCGCCGCCCAGTCCATCAGCGTGACGGCTGTGCCGCAGGACGGCTATGTGTTCGTCAAGTGGAGCGACGGTGTGACCCAGAAGACCCGCACCGATACGAACTTCAAGCAGAACGTGGACGTGACCGCCGTGTTTGCAGCGGCTTCCGTGCATATCAGCAGCACCGGCAAGGCCGTGCTGGGCGATTCCTACACCTTTACCGCAAAGCTGGGCGGCAAGCACCTCACTGCCGACAGCATCCGCTGGTACGCCAACGGTGCGGAAGTGCCGCAGGCGGCGGGCAAGACCACCGTCAAGGTGGAGATCGACCCCTCCATGCTCAATGCGACCTTTAAGGTGTACGCAGTGGCAAGCTACAACGGCTGCACCGTTACCAGCAACGTCCTGAATGTGACGGTCAGCGGCGTAAGCTCCGGCAGCTCGTCTCACAGCTCCGGCAGCACGTCGGGCAGCAGTTCTTCCGGCAGCAGTTCTTCCGGCAGCACCAGTTCTTCCGGTGCATCGTCCGGCACCACCTCCGGGGCATCCTCCGGGGCTACATCCACCTCCGGCAGCTCGTCTCACAGCTCTTCCGACAGCTCGTCTCACAGCTCTTCCAGCAGTGAGAGCACGGCTTCCCCGGCAGGCTCGGCTTCTGCTTCCAACGGAACAGCCAGCTCTTCCCACAGCACCAGCTCGTCCCACGCGGACTCTGGTGAGAGCAGCTCGGCTTCCCATAGCAGCTCCAGTAGTGAGAGCAGCTCTGCAAGCTCTGGCAGCTCCCATGCGGCTTCGGAATCCAATGCCAGCAAGGAAGCCGCCAACGAGCAGTCCGCATCCACGGACTCCGCGTCCTGAGGCTGTCACCCCGGCCTGCCGTGCCGCATAGGCTGGCAGGAAGGGAGGCGTTTGCATGTACTACGAGGAACCCCGCATCCCGGCGCTGCCCGGGGAAGAGAACGTGACCGACGGCAGCGTGGACGATTACGGCACCGACTGGGAGAACGTGGACAACGGCGCGCTGGAAGAGGAAATGGCAAAGTGTGCTGTCACCCCCTGTGATGTCAAAACCACCTGCCCGGACAACGACCCGGAGCAGACGGACGTACCATCGTACGAAATTGTAACAGAATGATGTGAAGCCAGCTCTGTTTACGGCAGGGCTGGCTTCTGCCTGTTGTTGAGCGCATGGCAGCTGAGGCCATGGCGGAAGGAAAAGAGGGAAGGTTTATGGCAAAATATTATTGCGTGCTGTTCGATGCAGACAACACCCTGCTGAACTTTGACGCAGCCGAAAGCAAGGCACTGGCCGAAACGCTGGTGAACTACGGCATTGAGCCGGACGCAGAAACGGTGCAGACCTACCGCACCATCAACTCGGAGCTGTGGCGGCAGCTGGAAAAAGGCCAGATCAAGCGGGAAAAGCTCATGGCAGAGCGGTTCACCCGCTTCCTCAAGGCCATTGATGCCGCCGGTGACGGAGCCGAGATGAACCGCTTCTATCTGGAACAGCTCTCCACCCACCCGGACCTGATGGGGCCGGAAGTGCTGGATGTGCTGCGGGAGCTTTCCGAGGTGGCAACGCTGGCCGTTGTGACCAACGGCTTCCAGAAGGTGCAGATCCGCCGTCTGGCCGAGAGCGGTGTGCTGAACTTTATGGAGGACGTGTTCGTCTCCGAGAAGATGGACAGCGAAAAGCCCAACCGCAGAATTTTTGATGCGGCCCTGCGCGCCCTTGGCGTGGAGAACCGCGAGCATGTGCTGGTGGTGGGCGACGGCCTGAGCAGCGACATTCAGGGCGGCGTGAATGCGGGCCTTGACACCTGCTGGTATAACCCCAGCCACGCCGAGAACCCCGGCAAGGTGGTGCCCACCTACGAGATCGCAGACCTGAAAGAGCTGTACCCGCTGGTGATGGAGCAGGAAGAGCTGGCCAATGTGGGCCTGAAGAACCGCCGCCACCAGTGCTGAGCCAATAAGCGGATGGAGAACGGGATCATAAAACTATGCTGATACATTTGGAAAAACTAGGCAAGAGCTTTGGCGAAAAGATCGTGCTGCACGATGTGACCGCCAGTGTCGAGCGGGAGGACCGCATCGGCATCGTGGGCCAGAACGGCGCGGGCAAGACCACCCTGCTCAAGATTTTGACCGGCGAGTACCAGGACTACGAAGGTGAGTTCAGCGTGACCCACGGCGTGACGCTGGGCTATCTGGAACAGAACGCAAAGCTGGATGCCACGCTGGATCTCTACGGCGAGATGCGCTCCACCTTTGCCCCTGTGCTGGATGCCATGGCCCAGATGCAGGTGCTGGAACGCAAAATGGCCGCGCAGCCGGACGACACGGAGCTGCTGGCCCAGCACGACCAGCTGCAGAACATCGTGGATGCCGCCGACGGCTACAACATGGATGTGAACATCAAAAAGGTGCTGTCCGGCATGGGCTTTGCGCAGGATACATGGCAGAAGAACATTGCAGTGCTCTCCGGCGGCGAGCTGACGAGGCTGCGGCTGGCAAAGCTGCTGCTGGAAAAGCCGGACGTGCTCATTCTGGACGAGCCCACCAACCACCTGGACTTTGCCACCATGGAATGGCTGGAAAACTACCTCAAAAGCTATTCCGGTGCGGTGCTGGTGGTCAGCCACGACCGCTACTTCCTCGATAACGTGTGTACGAAGATCTGGGAGGTCTCCTTCCAGACCATGACCACCTACAAGGGCAACTTCTCGGCCTACCTGCCCCAGAAGGAAGCCGCCGATGCCCTGCGCCAGAAGCAGCACGATGCAGATGTGGCACTGGCCGAAAAGCTGCAGGACTACGTGGACCGCAACCTTGTGCGCGCTTCCACCACCAAAATGGCCCAGAGCCGCCGCAAGCAGCTGGAAAAGCTGGAGATCACCGAAGCGCCCAAGGACGAGACCAACCAGCTCAAGTTCCGGTTTGAATATGACGTAGAACCGTGGAACGAGCTGGTGCTGCTCAAGAACCTGACCATCAAAATAGGGGAGCGCACCCTGCTGGAACCCTTTACCTACACGGTGTGCCGCGGCCAGCGGCTGGTGATCGCAGGCCCCAACGGCGCGGGCAAGTCCACCCTGATGCAGGTGCTGGACGGCAAGCGCCGCCCCTCCGGCGGCATGGTGCGGCTGGGCACCGGCGCACGGCCCAGCATCTTTGCCCAGCAGCAGAACCGTCTGGGGCAGGGCCGGGTCATCGATGTGATCTGGAACAAGTACCCCCGCATGACCGAGCTGGAGGTGCGCAGCCATCTGGCAAAGCTGGGCTTCCGGGGGGAGACGGTGTTCAAGCCCTGCGAGGCACTTTCCGGCGGCGAGCTGGCACGCCTGCGCTTTGCGGAGATCGTGCTGGAACGGCCCAATCTGCTGTTTCTGGACGAGCCCACCAACCATCTGGACATTTACACCCGCGAAAATCTCACCGAGGCCCTCATGGCCTACACCGGCACGCTGCTGCTGGTCACCCATGACCGCCACCTGATGAACAGTCTGGCCTGTCCTATCCTCTACCTTGAGGACGGCAAGGCCACCCTCTACCCCAGCTACGATGCCCTGATGGGCCGCAGCGCCCCGGCAACTGCCGTGCAGAAGGCCGCCGAACCGGCCAAGACCGGCTACGGCAGGGAGCAGCGCCGCCGCCGCGCCGAGCTGCGGGCCAAGATCAAGGCCTGCGAGGATGAGATGGAAGCCTGCGGTGCACGCGAAGTGGAGCTGGACAACGAGATCAACTCCCCGGAGGTGTACAACGACCCCGACCTGCTGCGCCAGAAGAGCGACGAGCTGAGCGACCTGCGCTTCCATCAGGAAGAGCTGTTTGCCGCGTGGGAAGCTGCCATGGAAGAGCAGGAAAGCTACGAGCAGAGCCAGCAGACCGAAGAGTAAAGGAGGGTGCAGCATGCCCCAAAACAGACGCAGTTACGAAAAAACGCGCCGCATCGCCCTTTCCGGCCTGCTGTTTGCGCTGGCCATGGCACTTTCGTTCATTGAGGGCACGCTCACCATCCCGGGCCTTTTGCCGGGCATGAAGCTGGGCCTTGCCAACATCGTGGTGATGTACGCGCTGTTTTTCATGGGGCCAAGGCAGGCGCTGGTGCTGGACGTGCTCAAGGCATTGTTCGTGTTTCTGGTGTCCGGCTTCACGGCGGGCCTTCTCTCGCTGTGCGGCGGCCTTTTGTCCCTGCTGGTGATGTGGGTGCTGTACTACCTGCTGCCGGTGCGGCCAACCTGGTTCATCCTGTCCGTATGCGGCGCACTGGCCCACAACATCGGCCAGCTGCTGGGTGCGGGCGTGATCATCTCGTCGTCGCTGTCGTTCTACTATGCGCCGGTCATGCTGGTGCTGGGCCTTGTGATGGGCGCACTGACCTCCATCACCCTCAAGGCCCTGCTGCCGGCTCTTGGCAAAATGGGCTTCTCCACGCAGGAAAAGCGGGGAGAATAACCAACCGTCCATGCATCACAGTTGCATTTTGGCCGGAAATCAGTATAATAAGGAAACAACCTGCTATTTTAAAGATAAAATCTCTTGCATACAGCGCTGCCGCCGTGGGAAAGTGCGCGGCAGCCGGGAGGTGTTTGCACTATGAGTGAAAAAGTTACCATCAAGGTGGAGCGCAAAAAGCTGCATCTGCCCACCATCGCCCTGCGGGGGCTGGTGGTGTTCCCCAACAATCTCGTCCACTTTGAGGTGGGCCGCGAAAAGAGCATTGCCGCCGTGGAGTGGGCAATGGCAAATAATTCCAACGTGTTTCTGGTGGCACAGAAGTCCATGGACACCACCGAGCCGCAGCAGGCAGACCTGTTCAGCTACGGCGTGGTGGCCGAGGTCAAGCAGGTGCTGCGCGTCTCCGGGGACCTTGTAAAGGTCCTGGTGGAGGGCAAGTACCGCGCAAAGCTCAGTGCACTGGATGCCAGCGGCGATTTTCTGCTTTCGGAGGTGCGCCCGGCCCCGGTGCGCGCAGGCAAGGCCGACGATGCCGTGGAGACCGAAGCGCTGCTGCGCGCCCTCAAGGCCGGGTTTGACGAGTACCTTGGCATGAACCCGCGCCTTGGCAAGGACGTGGTGTTTGCCATCGTTTCCAGCGACGACCCCGCCTTCCTCAGCGAGTACATGCCTGCAAACCTGCTGTTCCGCTACGAGGACAAGCAGGCTGTGATGGACGAGGGCACCCTGAACGGACGGCTGAAAAAGCTCATCGAGATGCTGCGCCGTGAGTGTCAGGTGATGAAAATTGAAAAGGAGATCGCGGAAAAGGTCAACGAGTCCATGGACAAGAACCAGCGCGATTACTACCTGCACGAACAGCTGCACATCATCAGCGACGAGCTGGGCGAGGGCGACGACACCCACGCCGAGGCCGACGAGTACCGCCGCAGGATCACCGGGCTGCACCTTGCCGAGGACAGCGAGAAGAAGCTGCTCAAGGAAGTGGACCGCCTTGCCAAGATGCAGGGCTCCAATCAGGAGGCAACGGTCATCCGCACCTATCTGGACACCTGCCTTGACCTGCCGTGGAACACCTTTACGGTGGACGACCTTGATATCAGCCGCGCACAGCAGATTCTGGACCGCGACCACTACGGCCTGAAAAAGGTGAAGGACCGCATTCTGGAAACGCTGGCCGTGCGCAAGCTGGCACCGGACGTGAAGGCACAGATCATCTGCCTTGTAGGCCCTCCGGGCGTGGGCAAGACCAGTATTGCACGCTCCATCGCCGAAAGTATGGGCCGCAAGTATGTGCGCATCAGCCTTGGCGGCGTGCGGGATGAAGCCGAGATCCGCGGCCACCGCCGCACCTACATCGGCGCGATGCCCGGCAAGATCATCACTGCCATGATCTCTGCCAAGAGCGCGAACCCCCTCATGCTGCTGGACGAGATCGACAAGCTGGCAGGCGACTTCCGGGGCGACCCGGCCGCAGCCCTGCTGGAAGCGCTGGACCCGGAGCAGAACAGCACCTTCAACGATCATTTCATCGATATCCCGTTCGATCTGAGCCATGTGCTCTTTATCACCACCGCCAACGATCTGGGCAGCATCCCCGGCCCCCTGCGTGACCGCATGGACGTGATCGAGCTGCCCAGCTACACCCGCGTGGAAAAATACAACATTGCCCGCAAGCATCTGCTGCCCAAGCAGCTCAAGGCCTGCGGCCTGACCGGCAAGGTCACGCTGAGCCAGAGCGCGCTGTACGGCATCATCGACGGCTACACCCGCGAGGCCGGTGTGCGCAATCTGGAACGCACCATCACCAGCGTGCTGCGCAAGTGCGCCCGCAAGATCGCCGCAGGCGAGGTGGAAAGCGTCTCCGTTACCGGCACCATGCTGGAACAGCTGCTTGGCCCCCGCTTTGTCAAGCCCGACTTCCTCAACCGCACCAACGCGGTGGGCATCGCCAACGGTCTGGCATGGACCAGCGTGGGCGGCGAGACCCTGCCCATCGAGGTGCAGGTGATGGACAACGGCAGCGGCAAGATCACCGTCACCGGTTCGCTGGGCGACGTGATGAAGGAGAGCGCTCAGCTGGCCGTTACGTGGGTGCGCGTGCACGCCGCCGAGTACGGCATCGACCCGGAAAAGCTCAAGAAGTGCGACCTGCACATCCACGCCCCGGAGGGCGCAGTGCCCAAGGACGGCCCTTCTGCCGGTGTCACCCTGACCACGGCGCTGGTGTCTTGCCTGTCCGGCATCCCGGTGCGCGGTGATGTGGCCATGACCGGCGAGATCACCCTGCACGGCAACGTGCTGCCCATCGGCGGCCTGCGGGAAAAGAGCATGGCGGCCTACCGCGAGGGCATGAAGACCGTGCTCATCCCCAAGGACAATGAACCCGACCTGTACGAGGTGGACGATGAGGTGAAGAAGAACCTTACCTTCCTGCCCATGCAGAGCCTGACACAGGTGCTGAACGCGGCCCTGCTCAAGCCCCAGAACGCGAAGAAGGCCAAGGCTCCCAGCCGCACCCATGCAAAGAAAAAGGCGGCAGACGCCGCCATTGTGCCGCCCACCGCAGAAAAGCCCCAGCCCGGCGCGGTGTGCTGAGAACAATAGAAACCCTCTCAGTCACGGCTTGCGCCGTGCCAGCTCCCCCGAAGGGGGGAGCTTAAGGGATGTTTTCCACCAGATGAAAGAGCTCCCCCTTCGGGGGAGCTGGCGAGGAACGAAGTGACGAGACTGAGAGGGTTTGACGTACCACAAGAAAGGAAAGCTCCATGAATTACAACAAAGCTGATTTCATTGCCAGCTACGGCATTTCCAGCCAGCTGCCCGAGAGCGACCGCCCGGAGCTGAGCTTTTCGGGGCGGTCCAACGTGGGCAAATCCAGCCTCATCAATAAGCTGTGCAGCCGCAAAAACCTTGCCCGCGTGTCCAGTACGCCGGGCAAAACGGCCACCATCAATTTCTATTCGGTGGACGACTGCTACTTTGTGGACCTGCCCGGCTACGGCTACGCCAAGGTGAGCAACGCCGACCGTGAGCGCTGGGACGACCTCATCAACAGCTACTTTGAAGCACCCCGCCACCACACCCTGCTGGTGCAGCTGCTGGACTGCCGCCACGCCCCCAGCGCCGACGATGAGCAGATGCTGCGCTACCTGCACTATCACCAGATCCCCTATGTGGTGGCCCTGACCAAGGCCGACAAGCTCAAAAAGAGCCAGCTGGCCAAGACGCTGGAAGACTTTGAGAACTTCTGCCGCCCCTATGGCTGCCAGAAGGTGGTGCTGACCAGCGGCGAGAACGGCTACGGCATCCCGGAGCTGCAGGCGGTGCTCAATGCCGCTGTGGCCGGGGAACAGGAAGCGGAGTAAACCATGGCCTACAACGAATTTGCCTATTTCTACGATGAATTCAACGGCGAGGCCGATTACGATGCCCTGTATGCCCACATCCATGCAAAGCTCGAGGAGCACGGCATCCACGACGGCATCCTTGCCGACCTTGGCTGCGGCACCGGTGAGCTGACGTTGATGCTCACGCAGGCGGGCTATGATATGATCGGCATTGACCAGTCCGAGGAGATGCTCTGCGTTGTGCGCGATAAGGCCGAACAGCTGGGCCTTTCCGGCAGGCTGCTGCTGCTCCGGCAGGACCTGCTCAAGCTGGATCTGTACGGCACCATCCGGGGCGCGGTGTCCACCTTTGACACCTTCAACCACATCCCGGACCTGGACACCGCCATTGCCAACGCGGGCTTTTTCATGGAGAAGGGCGGGGTGTTCCTGTTCGATATGAACACGCCCTACAAGCACCGGAATGTGCTGGGCGACAACGCGTTCACCTTTGAGGAAGAGGATGCCGCCTGTGTGTGGCGCAACCACTACGATGCCGCCAACCGCCGCGTGGAGATCACCGTGGACATCGACTACCACGAGACCGGTGAGCACTTCCACGAGCAGTTCTGCGAGTACACCTATGACCTTGACACCATCCGCACCGCGCTGGAAAAGCACGGCTTTGCGCTGGAAAGCGTCTGCGACGGCGAGACCTTCGGCCCGCTGACCGAGGACAGCCAGCGCTATTTCTTCTGCGCAGTCAAGCAGTATACACAATTGGAGGGATAACTTTATGGCAAATCTGATCCGCGGCCTGTCGGAGAACGGCGGGGTCGTGTTCTGCGGTGTGGATTCCACCCAGATCGTCCGCAAGGCCGAAAAGCTGCACACCACCAGCGCCACCTGCAGCGCGGCACTGGGCCGTCTGCTCACCGGTGCGGCCCTGATGGGCTCCATGCTCAAGGACGACCGTGACCAGATCACCCTGCGTGTGTCCGGCGGCGGCCCGGCGGGCGTGGTCATTGCCTGCACCGACGGCACCGGCAACGTGAAGGGCTGCATCGATCACCCCTTGGTGGAGCTGCCCGCAAAGCCGAACGGCCACCTGGATGTGGGCGGCGCTGTGGGCAAAGACGGTGTGCTCACCGTCATCCGGGATAACCGCCTGCAGAAGGAGCCTACCGTGGGGCAGGTGCCGCTGGTCTCCGGCGAGATCGCCGAGGACCTGACCGCCTACTACGCCTACAGCGAGCAGGTGCCCACCGTCATGGCGCTGGGCGTGCTGGTGGACAAAGACCTGTCCATCCTGTGCGCAGGCGGCTTTATGGTGCAGCTGCTGCCCGGTGCCACCGATGCGGAGATCGATCAGCTGGAAAAGAATATCGCGGCCATGCCGTCCGTCACCACCCTGCTGCACGAGGGCAAGACCCCCGAGGACATGATGCAGCTGGCGCTGGCGGGCTTTGCCCCCAATGTGCTGGACGAGCGCGATGTGCACTACCAGTGCGACTGCAGCGCCGAGCGCACCAAGGAGATGCTGTTCAGCCTTGGCCGCAAGGAGCTGGTGAGGATGCGCGACGAGGACCCCGCCTGCGAGGTGGTGTGCCACTTCTGCCACAGCAAGTACCAGTACGACCTGAACGACCTGCTTGCCGAGTACGACGCGCAGGCGGCGGAACGTGCCGCTGCAGAGCAGGGGACTTGACAAACCGCTAAAAAACAACTATACTACAAATAGAAAAGGCGCTGTCCGCAATGGTCAGCTCCTTCCGGTTAGATCAATAAGAATGACCGCCACGGTTTGGAGATTGGGGCGGTCATTTCTTATTGTTATGGATCTCTTTGAAGATTGCCCATGCGATCTGAAATGTAATCCCAACTGTGCCGCCAACAATGACGAACAGCTGCAGAACATCGTTCAACACCATGATGCATCCCCCCTTCCGCGTTTGCGAACGGGGGAACAAACAATAAGCTTTTACGTCCCCCGGACGCTTGCCGGAGGGAAGCATGACCACCTGCGCTTGCAGACAGCACCTTAACGCCACCCTTTGGGGTGGTGTTTTTAGTTTAACATATTTTTTGGCGAATTACAACGGGAATCCTTTCACCCGCAGATGTCCGCTGCCACGGTGTAGGTGACGGTATAGTCCAGTACATTGCCGTTCACGGTGCAGTCCTCTTTGCGGGCGATGCGCTCCGCGTCCGGCCATGCGGCGTACAGCGCCTGCAGGCTTTGCAGCCGGGCCAGCGCGGCGGCCTGCGCTTCGGTGCGGTGCAGCGTTTCCGGCTGCTGCACATAGCGGCAGGTCTCCTCCACAGAGCAGGGCAGGGCAAGGCCCAGAAGCGGCACCTCCGGCTGGAAGTGCCGGAGGATCACCGCCGCATGTTCCGGCGCAGGCGCGGCGGGCAGGGAGAAGGTGTGCCCGAACGCTGTCACCCGGTATGCACGGGTGCACGCGCCGGTGTACTGCTGCACCGTCTCTTCCAAGGGCACGGTGCGGGTGTCGCTCCACTCAAACTGCGCAACCACCGTTCCGGCGGCGGGTGCAAAGATCAGGGTGCCGTCCCGCTCGGCGCGGGCTGTGCCAATGAGGCCCTGCCCGGCTTCCACCTGCTGGCCCGGCTGCACCAGCATGGTGCCGCTGGTAAGGTTCGTGCGCAGAACAGTGCCGCCGCATTTTGCCCGGATGCCGTGCAGCGTTCCGGCGGCAATGTCCGGCTTGGGCCTGGCCGCGGCGGCTTCCACCACCAGCCGCCCTTTGGCAAAATTCAGGCTGGCCCAGGAGAACTCGCCGCTGTGCAAAAGGGCGTACTCCCCGGCGGTGAGCTTTGCCTCGGTCACAGCCGCACCGGGCTGCAGGCCCGTTTCCCGCAGGACGGCGCAGGCCCGCGCAGCCTGTCCGGTGGTGAGGGAAGAGGTGTCCGCATACCAGACGAACTGCTGTGCAAAGAGCAGCAGCGGCACAAACACCGTCAGCCCCGCCCAAAGCCCGGCCCGGCGCAGCAAGGGACGCAGGCAGAAATACAGCCCCAGCTTCCGGCGGATGCGCAGCCGCACCCGGCGCTTGCGGGCCAGCGCGGCAAGGCGCGGGTACTGCCACGCGGCGCACCGCCCGCCAAACCCTCCCGGCAGGGCCGTTACCCCGTAGGGATGCAGCCCGGCCCGGGCGGCAGCGGTAAGCAGGGCTTCGGTGCTGCCATTGCATGCGGTGAACTCCACCGCGGCCCAAAGGCTTACCGGTTCCATGGGCACCTCCTAGTCATCCGCAAAGTCCGTGCGCACGAACCGCCCCCGCAGGGTCAGGCGGCTGGCGGTAAGGGTGACGATCTTCAGCCCGTCGCCGTAGATGGTCAACCGGCCATGGGGCATCTGCAGGCACAGCCGGTCGGGGCTGTAGGCCAGAATGCGGCAAAAGTGCTCCACCTCCATGCGGCCCCCGCTCAGGTAGACGGCAGGGGCGTGGTAAAAGCCCTGCGGCGGCTGACGGAACAGCAGGGCCAGCCAGCTTTGCAGCAAAAGCCGCTTTTTGCGCTTGGCACACATCCCATTCCCTCCCATCCCGCAGTTCTGCCCGCGGCGCGCTGCTACATATATATGGATGCGGAGGGCTGAGTTATGAATCGAAGCTGGAATTTCCGGCGGGGCGTGCTGCTGGCGCTGGCAGGGTACACGGCGTTTCTGGTGTTTGCCGCGCCGCAGCGCTGTGCCGATGCCCTGCAGGCGGGGCTGCGGCTGTGCGGCGGGCCGCTGCTGGTATCGCTGTTTCCGTTCCTCATCGTATCGGCGCTGGCGGCAGGCTGCGGGGCCGGGCAGTGGCTGGGCTTTGTGTTCCGGCCTGCGGCGCGGCTCATGGGCATCCGGGCAAAGGGTGCGGGCGGCGTGCTGCTCATTGGGGCCTTGGGGGGCTTTGCACCGGCGGCGGTGGCTGCGTCCGAAGCCGTGCGCACCGGTCAGCTCACTTCCCGGCAGGCCTCGGCGCTGCTGCCCGCCTGTGTGTGCAGCGGGCCGTCCTTTGTCATCCTCACGGTAGGGCAGCAGATGCTGGGCAGCCGCGCGGTGGGGGTGCGGCTGTTTGCGGCCCAGCTGCTGGCGGGATACCTCACGGCGGCGCTGCTGTGCCGGATGCAGGGCGGGGCCGGGCAGGCTCCACCCGCGCAGGGGGAAACCATTCCGCTGCCCGCACTGGACGCGGTGATCGCGCAGGCGGCAGTGACCTACCTGAAACTCTGCGGCTTTGTGCTGTACTTCCGGCTGCTGGCGGCAGGGTGCGGGGCATTGCTGCCACAGCCGTGGGCGGCGCTGCCCGCCATGCTGCTGGAAGTGTGTTCCGGCTGCGATCAGGCCGCCCGCACCGGGCTGTGGGCCAGCACGCTGTGCTGTGCGGCGCTCAGTGTGCAGGGGGTGTCGGTGCTTTTGCAGGTGCGCACCATCTGCCCGGCCGAGATCTCGCTGCGGCCTTTGCTGGCAGCGCGGGCGGTGCATCTGCCGCTTTCGGTGGCGCTGTTCTGGCTGGGCAGCACCGTGCCGGTGCAGGCCGTGCAGACCTTTACCACCCTGACCGAACGGGTGGTGGTGCTGCGCCGTGTCCCGCTGGACTGCGCCCTGCTGGCCTTTGCCGTGTGCTGCATCACGGTGGAGGAGTTGGCGAGGAGTTAAGGTACGGGCTGGACTGTGGGCTGGGAGTTTCTCCAGCGAATGTCCGGGAAGTGGGGCCCCGTGCGTAAGCACAGGGGCGGAACCGTGGGTTCTGCAACTGCAACGACCGCCGCCAATGGCGGAAACAGGGAGTTGCAGTTGGGGCCGCGGCCAGCGAGACGCAAGCGAATGCGACGCGGCTGCTGGGTGCCGCAACCCGTTGCTGTTCGCGGAGAAAGCTCCCAGCACGCAGCCTATGGTTTCAGGGAACTTTATCAGGTGCTACTGTAGGAGCGTTATCTGAGCAAGTGACTGATTTTTGACGAATGAGCGTGAAAAAGACACTTTGTCAAGCTGATAAACTGACAACAGCGTGGCAAACAGAGTCACTTTGTCAGCAAGGGTCACTTTGTCAAATTGACAAACAGACAATTATAAACATAGATGCGTTATAATTTCGCCACTTTGTCACTTGTTTCTCCACGGTAGGGCATGGCAGTGAACCAACTGCGTACGTTGCCGCCCTGATTGATCTGGTGCTTTGCGATCTCACCGGATTTTACAAGCTCACTGTACACACGGTTGTATGTACTGTCACTGCACCCGACCTCCCGCAGGACGGCGGCGCGCAGCTCGTTGCTGGGCATCGACCCAAGGCGGCTCTCGGACAGAACGTTCAGGATGGCGCTGCGGGTGTCCTGCCGGGTCTCCGCCGTGCGTACCCGCCGCTCCTCAATGAAGTCGGCATCCTTCTTGTCGGTGTAGCCGTCAAACACGGCCCGCGCGGTCTTTACGCCCTCCACCTCCACATCGTCGATGTGCAGCAGCACCGTCTGCTGGGGGCGGGCGTAGCTGTTTTTCTCGTGGCTGAGATAAATTTTGCCGTCGTTCTTGGCGCGGCCCATCATCAGCACGCTGCGGGCCATGTCCCAGATATCCGAGCTGTCGGCCAGACGTGCGCGGCCGGAAACGCCCTGCTTTTTGTTGGAGTGCATCACGATGAGCACCGCGCAGCCCTGCTTTGCGGCAATGGCGCGCAGCGGCAGCAGGGCACTGCGCATCTGGTTGCGGCTTGCCATCTCCACATCGGCGGGCAGAAAGCTCTGCAGCGGGTCCACGATGAGCAGCAGCGGCCCGGCCTTGGCGGCAAAATCCGCCAGTGCCTGATCCTTGAGGGTAAGGGGCTGGCCGGTCTTGCCAAAGTAGTCGTCGGCGGTCAGCACCAGCACCCGGTTCATGTCGGCCCCGGCCGCCAGAAGACGGGCCTTGAGCACCTTGCCGGGGTCGTCCTCGCCCGCAAGCAGCAGCACCTTGCCGGTCTGCTGCGGCGGCAGCGGAAAAAAGCCGGAGGTCTTGCCCGCCGTCACATAGGCAATGAGCTGTGCCTGCCAGATGCCCTTGCCGGTGCCGCCGTCGGCACCCAGCAGCGACACTTCGCCCAGCGGCAGCAGCTGCGGCACCAGCCACGCCACGCTCTGCATGGGCACATCGGCCAGCAGGCCGGGCTGCACCGCGCTGCTCTCCAGCGCAAGCTTGCGCTGCTTTGCGTCCGCGTTCACGGCTGCCATAAAGGCTGCGGGGTCGGCCTGCCACGCCTGCTTGCAGGTGTTGAGCCATTGATCGATCTTGTAATTGACGGCGGGCAGCTGCATGTTGCAGGCTGCGCCGCGCACGTCGTCCAGCAGGTCTTCCCGTGCAGCCGGGTCGGTCTGGTGGAACATTACCGCAAAGGTCAGGCGGCTGAACAGCTGCTGCTCGGTCCTGCAGGCGTCCAGCATGTTCAGAAAGTCTGTGCGGTCCTGAATGGATACTCCCAAAATACATTTCTCCTTTCGCTGTGGTTTATAACTGGAAGCAAAACCAAATGTTGTTGCTATAAGTATAACTCTGAAAAAACAACGTGTCAACAAATAGTTTTTGCGCAAAAAGCCACAGCTTCCGGGGTGAAAATGCACAGGAAAATGGGGAAAGTAAAAGAGAAGGCGGGCACCTTCTCTTGACAAAACGGCAAAAAATAACTATACTACAAATAGAAAAGGTGCTGTCCGCAATGGTCAGCTCCTTCCGGTTGGATCAATAAGAATGACCGCTTACCGTTTGGAGACAGGGGCGGTCATTTCTTATTGTTATGGATCTCTTTGAAGATTGCCCATGCGATCTGAAATGTAATCCCAACTGTACCGCCAACAATGACGAACAGCTGCAGAACATCGTTCAACACCATGATGCATCCCCCCTTCCGCGTTTGCGAACGGGGGAACAAACAATAAGCTTTTACGTCCCCCGGACGCTTGCCGGAGGGAAGCATGACCACCTGCGCTTGCAGATAGCACCTTAACGCCACCCTTTGGGGCGGCATTTTTAGTTTAACATACTTTCTGACGAAATACAATAAGAACCCACAGAAACGACGCTTTGTAAAATTTTATGGTGCATGGTTGCTTTTTGAAAAAAGCAGAGTATAATAAAAGTGAGAAAGTAAGAAAATCACACAAAGGAGGATGAAGGATGCTGACGGAATTGAGGACAAAATCCCAGATCACCATTCCAAAGGATATTGTAATGAAGATGGGCCTGCGTGAGGGCGACAAGCTGGAGATCGTGGAGAAGGATGGCGTGATCGAGCTGATGCCGGTAGCCGTTTACCCCAAAAAGTATCTGGATGAGCTGCGCAGCGAGATCAACGAAGCAAAGGCCAAAATAGCGGCAGGGGAGCAGCCGGTGTTCGACACTGTGGACGCACTGTTTGAAGCGCTGGACGGTGCGGACGAATGAATTACAAGATCACCTACACCAAACGATTCATAAAGAATCTGAAGCGTTTGAACGCAGCGGAGCGGGCGCAGCTGAAAAAGAAGCTGGAAATTCTGGAAATGGACCCGCTGTATCCGTCGCTGCGCACAAAGCGTATTCAAGGCACGGTAGACTTGTTCGAGTTCAGCGTAAACATGGACGTGCGGGTCATCTGGCAGTACGACGGTGATACGATCATTCTGCTGTTGGACATCGGACACCATGATATTCTGAATCAATTTTAAAAGCCTGTAAACACGATAAAAAGGCCGCTGCACGGTTCACATGCAGCGGCCTTTCCATTTGATGGGGAGTATTCAGCGGCGGTTTACTGGATGCCGGTCACAGGGTAGTCCTGATCCTCAACGGCCTTCTTCAGCACGTCGTCGGCGACCTCGGCGTTCAGGGTGACGATGGCGGTGCCGGCCTCGTGGCTCACCACGGCCTCGTCCACCTCGGGCAGGGCTTCCAGAGCCTTCTTCACGCGGGCTTCGCAGTGGCCGCACATCATGCCTTCCACTTTCAGGGTCTTTTTCATAGCAGTGTCCTCCTTGGTACTCTCTTTATTTGCAACCGCTGCGGGCTGTGCGGAGACAGCGGGCAGGGAAGCAGCATTTTTTGCCGCACGATCGTGCTTTGTGCTGTGCACGTCGAACAGGTTTAGGCGCAGGGCGTTGCTTACCACGCAGAAGCTGGAAAGGCTCATGGCAGCAGCACCGAACATGGGGTTCAGCGTCAGGCCGAAGGGGATGAACACGCCTGCGGCCAGCGGGATGCCGATGATGTTGTAGATGAACGCCCAGAACAGGTTTTCGTGGATGTTGCGCAGGGCAGCGCGGCTCAGGCGGATGGCGGCGGGCACGTCCGACAGCTTGGAGTTCATCAGCACCACGTCCGCCGCGTCGATGGCAACGTCGGTGCCTGCGCCGATGGCGATGCCGGTGTCGGCACGGGTCAGGGCCGGGGCATCGTTGATGCCGTCGCCCACCATGGCCACCTTGCCGGATGCCTGCAGCTGGCGAATGACCGCTTCCTTGCCGTCGGGCAGCACGCCTGCGATCACCTCGTCCACACCGGCCTGCCTGCCAATGGCGTCGGCAGTGCGCTGGTTGTCACCGGTGAGCATGACCACGCGGATGCCCATGGCCTGCAGCTCCCGGATGGCGCGGGGGCTGTCCTCCTTGATGGTATCGGCCACCGCGATGATGCCCAGCAGACGGCCTGCTCCGCCGAAGAACAGGGGCGTTTTGCCCTGTGCGGAAAGGGCTGCGGCCTTCTCCTGCAGCTGTGCGGGCACGGTGACTTTGGTGCCGATAAAGGACGCATTGCCGCCAAAGATCTCCACGCCCTCCAGCTTTGCGGCCAGACCGTTGCCCGGCAGGGCGGCAAAACCGGATACCTCGGGGGCGGTGAGCTTCTGCGCGTCGGTGCAGGCCAGCACGGCCTTTGCCAGCGGGTGCTCGCTCTTGCGCTCCAGTGCGGCGGCAAGGGTGAGAAGCTCCGTCTCGGAAACGCCCTCGGCGGGCAGAATGTCGGTCACTTTTGGTTCACCGCTGGTGATGGTGCCGGTCTTGTCCAGCGCCACGATCTGGGTGCGGCCTGCAGCTTCCAGCGAAGCGGCGGTCTTGAACAGGATGCCGTTCTTTGCACCCAGCCCGTTGCCCACCATGATGGCCACCGGCGTTGCCAGACCCAGCGCACAGGGGCAGCTGATGACCAGCACGGAGATGCCGCGGGCCAGCGCATAGCCCAGCTCCCGGCCCAGCAGCAGCCACACGATGGTGGTGACCACCGCAATGGTAATGACCGCAGGCACGAAGAAACCGGACACCGTATCGGCGATTTTTGCAATGGGAGCCTTGGTGGCGGCGGCATCGCTGACCATCCGGATGATCTGGGCAAGGGTGGTGTCCTCGCCCACGCGGGTGGCCCGGCACTGCAGGAAACCGGACTGGTTGGTGGTGGCAGCGCTCACCTTATCGCCCGCAGCCTTGTCCACGGGGATGCTCTCGCCGGTCAGAGCGCTCTCGTTCACGGCGCTGGTGCCTTCCAGCACGATGCCGTCCACGGGGATGTTCTCGCCCGGGCGCACCACAAAGATGTCCCCCTTCTGCACCTGCTCGATGGGCACGGTCACTTCGGCACCGTCCCGCAGCAGGGTGGCGGTCTTGGGGGCAAGCTTCATCAGGCTCTTGAGCGCGTCGGTGGTCTTGCCCTTGGAGCGGGCTTCCAGCATCTTGCCCACCGTGATGAGGGTCAAGATCATGGCAGCGGACTCGAAGTAGAACTCCATCATATAATGCATGACCAGCTCGCTGTTGCCGTCCATCTGCGCGCGGGTCATGGCGAACAGGGCGTAGGTGCTCCACACAAAGCTTGCCATGGAACCCATGGCCACCAGCGTGTCCATGTTGGGTGAGCCGTGGAGGAGCCCCTTGAAGCCGTTGATGAAGAACTTCTGGTTGATGACCATGACGATGCCCGCCAGCAGCAGCTGCACAAGGCCCATGGCGATGTGGTTGCCGTCGAACCAGCGGGGCAGGGGCCAGCCCCACATCATGTGGCCCATGGAGAAGTACATCAGCACCAGCAGAAAGCCCAGCGACGCAATGAGCCGCCGCTTGAGCTTGGGGGTCTCGTGGTCGGCCAGCGCGTCAAGGTCGGCGCTGGTGGAGCTGGCAGCCGCCGCGCCCGCACGCTTGGGGCTGGCACCGTAACCGGCATCCTGCACGGCCTTGATGATCTCGGCAGAGCTGGCGGTGCCCTCCACGCCCATGGAGTTGGTCAGCAGGCTCACCGAACAGCTGGCAACGCCGGGCACCTTGCTCACGGCCTTCTCCACCCGGGCGGAGCAGGCTGCGCAGCTCATGCCGGTAACGTTGTATTGTTCCATAAAATATCACTCCTACGTTGAGTATGCACGGGAAAGGGCTTCTTATTTCATGAGCTTGGGCAGCAGATTCACCAGCTCGTCCAGCTTTGCCTCGCTGCCCGCGCGCAGGTCGTCCGCCACGCAGGTGGAGATGTGCTGGGCAAGCAGCTCTTTGGAAAAGCTGTTCAGCGCCGAGTTCGCCGCCGCCACCTGCACAAGGATGTCCACGCAGTAGGCATCCTTTTCCAGCATGCCGCGGATGCCGCGCACCTGCCCTTCGATGCGGCTGAGCCGGTTCAGCAGGGCCTTGTGCTCCTCCGGGGTGCGGTCCTTGTGGCGGCAGCAGGAGGGGGTGACGCTTTCGGTGGGCACAGCGGATGCGTCAATGGCCGGAGCCGTGGCAGCTTCGGGCTGGGCGGGCGTGCCGCAACAGCAGCAGGGCTTTTTCTCGTTGTCCATAAAATATCTCCTTTACCCATAGGGGGTATACGTCTTACAGCATGAGTATAGCACAGCAAACCCGATAAATCAAGTAGGGAATTGAAAAATACAAACAAAAAGAGGGAAGGCACTGCAAATGCCTTCCCTCTATCAAATCACTTTTACTTCTCCAGAATCCGCGGCACAAACAGGCCCAGCATCTTGCCCCACCAGTACCACTCGTGGGAGACATCGCCGCCCCAGACCTCGAGGTGGGCGGGCAGGCCCTGTGCGGCCAGCACATCGGCCAGCGCCTGCGTGTCGGCTTTGGCATCGTCCTCGTAGGCACCCTGACCGGCGCAGAGCATCAGGCTGTTCTCCTCGGCCTTGGCCAGAGCCAGCTTGTCGGCGATGCCGTTCTCGGCCAGATACTGCAGGGGAGAGCAGCGCAGCACCAGATCGTCGGCTTCACTGCCCCAGAAACGGGCCAGATCGTAGATGCCGGAAAGGCCGATGGCACCGGCAAAGAGCTTGGGACGGCGCAGGCGGCAGTTGACGGCGTGCACAGCGCCAAGGTCGATGCCCACACACCACAGCTTGGCATCCTTTGCGGCACCGTTCAGGGCCAGCACCCGGGGAGCCAGCTCGGCGGTAAGGTAGACGAAGTACTTTTCCTCCATCTCGGCGCGGCGGCGCACCGGGATGTCGCCGTTCAGTACGGCCTCGCCGTCAATGCTGTCGGCGCAGAACAGCTGCACCTTGCCCTCGTTCAGCAGCGGGGCAATGGCATCGGGCATGCCGTTGTTCTCCCAATCATAAAAGCGGCCGCCGCGGGCAGGCAGGGCCAGCACCGGCACACCGGCGCTGCCGTATACCTTGAACTCCATCTCGCGGTTCAGCACGCTGCTCCACTCTTTGTAATAGGTACCCTGGATCATAAATCAAGCACTCCTTGTTTCTATATTCACCGGCCCGGGCGCAGTCGCTGCACGTTGGTGCCGGTCGTTGGCGATCAAAAGAAAGCTTTCTCTGGAAATATCACACGAACTGGTTGCGCTGGGCGTCGTACTCGTAGCCCACAGCTTTGAGCTTTGCGCAAAGGTCGGCCTTGTCGGCATCCATGTCTTCGCACAGAGCATCGAGGTTTTTGTAAAAATCACGCAGCTTCAGGTTCACCACGCTCAGCAGCATGATGGGATCATTGGGCAGAGCCATGTGTTTTGCCTCCTTACAGCAACAAAAAAAGCCGGCCACTCGACAAAGTGACCGGCCACATACACCAAATTAGACAGCGCGGGTAACTTTGCCAGCGCGCAGGCAACGGGAGCATGCGTAGACGTACTTGGGAGAACCCTCAACGACCGCCTTGACACGACGGACATTCGGCTTCCAGGTACGGTTGGAACGACGATGAGAGTGAGAAACCTTGATACCAAAGGCAACACCCTTGCCGCAGCATTCACATTTAGCCATGGTACTTGCACCTCCTGCAGTGAAGTAAGGAATCAAAATAATCAGCTTGACTATTGTAGCAGATTGCCGGGCAAAATGCAAGCCTTTTTTCAAAAAATATTGCGGTTTTTTGGAAAACTGCCCCGATGCACTCAGATGCTGTTTTTTGTTACGACCCCTTGTGTGAAAATGTGATTTGGAGCAGCCCGCAGGCTGCAACGGCGACGACCGCCGCCAGTGGCGGAAACAGGGAGAAGCTGTTGGGGCAGCGGCCAGCAAGACGTGAGTGCCGTTCAAGGCACGAAACGAATGCTGGGTGCCGCAACTCGTAGACAAATCACGAATTAAAAATAAAATTCCGCTGAAATGATCAGAGCGAAGCGGAGATCATTTTAAATCGTCTGGACACCCCTTGTCTAAAACCTCAAAAAATAGTATTATATATGGTATACTGAAAAAAGGCAGGAATATCGAATGACCTCTCAGGGCATCTATTATCTCATCCGCGCGCTGGTGGCGCTGGTGGCCATCCCCTTCCACGAGTGCGGCCACGCGCTGGCAGCATGGCTGCTGGGCGACGACACCGCAAAGCGGCAGGGGCGGCTTTCGCTGAACCCCTTTGCCCACTTTGACCTGCTGGGCACGCTGTGCATGGTGTTTGCGGGCGTGGGCTGGGCAAAGCCCGTCTCCACCGACCCCCGCAATTTCAAAAACCCCAAGTGGGGCATGGCCCTCACCGCGCTGGCTGGCCCTGCGGCAAACATGATCCTTGCCTATGTGGGCATGGTGGTGTGGAAGCTCATGTACTACTGGGCACCGGTGAACGATGCCACCATCTACATTGCCATGTTCCTGCAGTACCTTGTGCTGATGAACGTGAGCCTTGCCGTGTTCAACTTGATCCCGGTGCCGCCGCTGGACGGCAGCCGCATCCTGCTGGTGCTGCTGCCCCGGCGCATCTACTTTGGCCTGATGAAGTACGAGCGCTATATCATGATCGCCCTGCTGGCGGCAGTGTGGTTCGGCGCACTGGATACCCCCCTGTACTACCTGAACAACATCGTGTGGGAGCTGCTGGGCAAGGGCACCGGCTACATTGATAAGATCGCGTATTCCATCTACTATGCCGGCCTTGGGACGGTGGTGTGAGCGTGGCAGAAGAACTGACCTTCCATCTGGAAGATTTTGACGGCCCGCTGGAAT
>UMHU01043468.1_pt1 | contig 25107 bp, 19 predicted proteins | sample 1965591 | NCBI WGS metagenome assembly UMHU01 (sample SAMEA4836101, study PRJEB28245) | human gut metagenome | biome: gut microbiome; material: fecal sample | place: Denmark | collected 2008
TCAAAAAGTGAAAACTATAATTCAAAAAAATCAAACCATCCAATTTCCTCACACTTCAAAAGGTGAAAACTACAATCCCCAAAAATCAAACTATCCAATTTATCTCACTTCAAAAAGTGAAAACTATAATCCAAAAAAATCAAACCATCCAATTTCCTCTCACTTCAAAAAGTGAAAACTACAATCCCAAAAAATCAAACTACCCAATTTATCTCACTTCAAAAAGTGAAAACTATAATCTAAAAAATCAAACCACACAATTTCCCCTCACTTCAAAAAGTGAAAACCATAATCCAAAAAGCAAACCACATAATTATAGATTCAAAGGAAGTCGTCCCACAACCTCCTTTGTCAACCCACCTATGAGAATCCCCGCCAGGACTCCTGCCACCAGCAGTGCCGGTGCATAAACCATCAAACTCGTATTGCTCACCACGATCATGGCAACGATCAGCTGCCCGATATTATGTGTGACACCACCGGCCACACTGATACCGATCAGACTGAAGCCGGAATGTTTTTTCAAAAGCTCCATCACAGTCAGGCTAAGCGCAGCGCCAGCCAGACTATACAAAATACTGAACAGATTTCCAAACATAAATCCGATCACCAGGATTCTGACAACGGACACGAGAGCCGCTTCTTTAAAGGAATATCGGTCCAGTATAAAAAGCACCGCCAGGTTTGCAAGCCCGAGCTTGATACCCGGAATCCCTGTAAATACAGGGACCAGAGACTCCACATATCCAAAAATGATCGCTACTGCGGCAAATAATCCGAGATAAGCTGTTTTTCGTTTCATAAATAAATCCTTTCATTTGTTGCAGGAATATCGTTGCAGAAACAGCACAGACAGAATACCGTCTGTCAGAGAAAACTCTACGGAGAACACGTATTACGCATATTCTCCGGAAATTTTATGTCACCGCATCAATTTTAGGCGAACTATCCGAATCCGAATCCTCTGCAGTATTTTCCCCTTCTATCACAACCTTATTAGGAAGGCAGATGATGGAACCGCCGTGCTCGTCCACAGCCTTCTGTTTCATACAGTAATGATCCGGGCAGGTTGCTTCGATCATTGTAACTTTTCCATCTTTGATCTCGCAGACATTGGTGTCTCCGATGTGGATGATCTGGTCCTGGGAAAGCGAATAGGTTCCGAATTCTTTTCCGTCAACGGTAATACGGATCGTATTATGGGAACGTTTCCCCGCAATCTGAAAACCAAGCCAGAGAACCCCCGCCAGAATCAGGATCCCGGCAATAAAAATCAATTCTTTTTTCTTCAAAACAAATCTCCATTTCTGTTACAGATTCAGAAAAATCATATCATAATCGAAATTAAAAGGCAAACATAAGTTAATGATATCTAACCATAATTCATACAGCTGTTCCCAACGGAAAGGGAGGAGTGGCGATGATTTTTCTTTTATAAAAGACATAAAACAGAAAAATTCATATTGGAAAAAGTTATAAACTACTAACAAAAGTGTAGACAAGAAAAAAAACAGATGATATAATACCTAGCTGTAAGTTAGCATCATCTAATTTTACAAAAAAGATTAATCAAAACTAATTTATGTATATGGATAAAAACTATATAATTTATCCAAAAGACAGTTATACGCAGATTGAAGGAATAGATCGAGAGCATCTGACGCAGCAATATATGTTCGCACAGCTGAGCCCGATGCAGCAATTTACAGAATTGTTAAAAATACAAGGGAGAAAAGAGATGAAAAATCAGAATTTTTATATGAGAGTGATCTCCTTACTGTTGGTGATCCTGGCTGTACTTTTTTATAACAGCAGCATGAAAGCCCAGGCAAATGAAAAAGAGATCGCGGCTCTGACAGATAAGGTAGATACACTTCAGGAGCAGCAGAATGAACTTCTCAGTGCGCTGGAGACGAGTTATGTAAATCGTATGCAGAATCAGGCAGCATCTGCAGAATCAGGCAGCAGTGATGCAGATGCAGCAGGCGATGACAAAACAACAGACACTTCAGACGGCAATGTATCCGATGCAGACGCAGAGGACACAGCAACCGCAGATTCCGATAATGTATATAAAGATGGAACCTATACAGGAGAAGCCGAGGGATACGGCGGGACCATTCAGGTGGAGGTGACACTTACCGGTGATGAGATCACATCCATCAACGTAGTCAGCGCCCCAGGTGAGGACAGTGCATATCTTTCACAGGCAGAGAGTGTGATCGATTCCATCCTGAGTGCTCAGAGTACAGATGTGGATACCGTATCTGGAGCAACGTTCAGCTCCACAGGAATCCTGAACGCAGTGGATGCGGCACTTGGAAAGGCGGAAAACTCATGAAAAAAAGACAGCGGGAGGTAAGGCTGATGCGTGCGGGAATACAGCTGGCATTTTTTATTGCCGCCCCGTCTCTGTTTTCTACAGCCTTTGCAGGGATCAAATCGATCTTTCTTGCCATTGCGGCCGGTCAGCCGGTGGAGTGGAATTCCTTTCTGACTGTAACGGCAGTGCTTCTGATCTTTACCTGCTTTTTCGGAAGACATTTCTGCGGATATGCGTGTGCATTCGGATCTTTCGGAGATGCCGTATATGAAGGCTTTTCCTGGATCCGGATGAAATGCTTTCACAAAAAAAAGAAACCGGCTCTTTCCGAAAAAATGGTTCACGGGCTACAGAAGGTCAAATATATCGTACTGGCACTGATCCTGCTTTCCTGCCTTACAGGTGTATACGGAAAGCTTACGGGAACCAGCCCGTGGGATGTTTTTTCCATGCTCACGGCAGGACGGCTCCCGAACAGTAAATATCTGGTGGGAATTGTGCTCCTGGTGCTGATCATTGTGGGAATGTGTACACAGGAAAGGTTTTTCTGCCAGTTTCTCTGTCCTATGGGAGCGGTTTTTGCATTAATGCCAATCCTTCCGGGTGCACTGTTTCGGAGAAACCGTGAGAAATGTCCGCCGAAATGTGGTCTCTGTAAAAAAAGATGTCCGGCTCATCTGGATATCGACGGCGACACAGGCAGATCCGGCGAATGTCTTTGCTGCCACGCATGTGCCGCAGCATGCCCGAGAAAAAATATTCACATTGGAACAATTGAGGAAAAATGATCTATGAGATATCAGGCTCTGAAAAAGAAAACTTTTCTGGCAACAGCTACATTTACAGGAATTGCGGTGTTGTTTCCTGTGCTGTGCATGGCTGCTTCGGAAAATGATGTACAGACATATACCGATACAGATTTTGCAATGGATACTGTGGTATCAGAAACACTCTATACCACAGGTGACGATATAAACAGTAAGCTGACAGCTGTGCTGACAGATGTGGAGACGAACCTTCTTTCCTGGACCAATGAGAAGTCCCAGATCTATAAGGTGAATGCAGACAGCGGAAAAGATACGGAGATTTCCGACGAGCTTTCCGGATATCTGAAACGTCTTCTGAAGATCGCAGAGGATTCTGACGGAGCCTTTGACCCAACCATCGGGAAGCTGATCCGCCTGTGGGATATTGGAGGGGAAAACCAGAAAATTCCGGAAGAAGCAGAAATTAAGAATGTTCTGAAGGATTCCGGATATCAGAAGATTTTTCTTGACGGAAATACGGTCCACATGGAGGAGGGCTGTTCTCTGGATCTTGGAGCAGCGGGAAAGGGTATTGGCTGTGACCTGATCCTTAAAGAACTGGAAACAAAGAAGGATGTAACAGCAGCACTTATGAATCTGGGAGGAAGCAGTGTCATGACCTACGGAAGCAAGCCGGATGGTTCTTCTTGGAATGTGGCAGTGACAGATCCCAGAGCTGAAAATGAGGATGACTATCTTGGTGTGGTTGCCTTAAATGGTACAGAATTTCTTTCCACATCCGGAGATTATGAGAAATATTTTATCGAAAATGGTGTAAGGTATCACCACATTATGGACCCGTCTACCGGCTATCCGGCAGAAAGCGGAGTGACCGGGGTAACGGTAGTCTGTGACTCAGGTCTGGAGGCAGATGCGCTTTCCACAGCATGTTTTGTGCTGGGGGTGGAAAAAGGGACACAGCTGTTGAAAGCTTACGGTGCAGACGGACTTTTTGTGGATGAAGACCATCATGTATATCTCACTGAGGGGATGAAGGAGCGGTTCAGCCTGCTTGCGGATTCCTATAGTGTGGAGGATATTGCAGAGTGAAGCTGATCTCCCGGCGATCCGGTTTATGATTGTTTGGCAGAGGGGAATGCTCATATCCGCAGTACTTGCGATAGTAAACCTGGAAAGGGTTCTATAAATATATCATATTTTTAGGAGGAATAAGCAATGCAGAAGTGGAATCTATTGAAAAAAACAGCTCCATGCATTTTAAGTCTTGCAGTGGCAGCAACAACCTTTCCGACCGCTGTAATGGCATCTGATCTTGATGCAGCCGTGGTTTCCGAGGCAGAGGCAGGAGATACGGAGGATTTTAGCACAGAGGAAACGGCAGAGGATACTGAAGCTGTAGCAGAAGAAGCTATAGAGGATGCTGCAGACATAACAGAAGAAGCAGCAGAGGATGCAGCAGTGCCAGAAGCTGCTGCAGACGAGACAGAGGATATCCAGCAGGAAGATACAGCAGAGGAAGCAGACCCGTTCTCTACAGGGGAAGAGGATTTCACAGAAGGCGATGAAGTGGCGGAAGCATTTTCCGATTCTGACCAGCTGACAGGCGAGTATCAGTACGTATATGCAGGACTTACCTGGGGTGAGTACTGGGCAGCAGAAGGCGTATATGCAGCTGGAGATACAAGCTCTTCAGAAGAGAAGGATTCACATAGTGAGTTTGATACAGGAGCTTTTGATACAGTAACAAGAGCGACTGCAAATCATGGACTCCACAGAGGAAGCTATCAGACAGAAGCTACGATCATTGCTGAAGACGGAACCAGATTCGACGTATCCTACTGGGAGGATAAAGGAAGCACACTTTATCTTACAGACGGTTCCAAGGTAAAATGGAACAGAGGCAGTATAACAACAGAAGATGGAAAAACCTATACGATGGATCATTATGAGATATATGGTCTGAAATATGTCCCGGTAGCAGTTAAGACCGCAGATTTTGCAGATTTCTGCAAAAAGTATAATGTTGTACAGGATGGAGCTGTGCTCTCCGGAGGATACAGTGAAAACAATCTCCAGTATTACAAAGGCCTTGTGGCAGACGTAAATGCACAGACAAATGGTCTGAAATATGTGGAGAAAAATGGTGACGGCTTTACATTTACAGCAAGAAAATCAGACGGAACAGCTTCCGGTATCAAGGATCAGGCGTTAAAAACAGCAACAGAGATCAAGCCGAGTGTAAAAGCAGCAAGCGGAAGCTACGGCGAATTCCTCCGTGTGGATCTCAATGGAAATTATGGCGATCTTGGTGCAAATATGCAGGCTGTACGCTGGGATTATTATGGAGATGATTCCACATATACAAAATGCCTCGCTTCTTATGGAACCAAGTTTGCCGCAGATAACTGGATGCATAAAGCAATGGGAATCCAGCTTGGACTTACAAAATCTGCACGCTGCAAGCTTCCGGGAGGAACAGACGGAACAGGATACTGGAAATTGACAGTGTATGCTCTTGGATATAATGACTATACTTACAGCTTCCAGGCAACTGCAGAGAATATCGTAAATCCTACAATGGAGCCAACTGATTTTACAAGTCTTAAAACAGAAGTGGAAGCTGCAAAAGCTCTGGCAGAGAAGGATTACACAATTGCAACCTGGAAGTCCTTTGCCGGTGAGCTTCAGGAAGCAGAAGACATTCTTGCAAAAACAGATGCAAGTCAGGCTGAGGTAAATGAAGCACTTGAACATCTTCAGGGAGCAGAGAAAGAGCTTCAGAAGGTAACAGTTACACTTGATAAGACAGCAGCAGCTGTATATACAGGAAAAACAACGACTCTTAAGGCAACAACAAATGACAGCGATGCAGCAGTAACATTTAAGTCCGGCAACACAAAGGTTGCAACGGTAAGCAGCAAGGGTGTTGTTAAAGGCGTAAAAGCCGGAACAGCAGTTATCACAGCAAAGGTCGGAAATGCCACAGCAACCTGCAAGGTAACAGTAAAAGCTTCTACAATTAAATTCGCAAAGGCTTCCGTAACGATCTACAAAGGAAAAACAGCAACTGTAAAAGCAACTGCAACACCATCTGCAACTGTAAAATACACAAGCAGCAACACAAAGGTTGCAACCGTAAACAGTAAAACAGGTGTTGTAAAAGGAATTAAAGCAGGAACCGTTACGATTACAGCAAAGGCAGGAGCCCTGAAGACAACCTGCAAAGTAGTTGTCAAGAATCCTGCATTCAGTCTTGTAAAATCTTCTGCAACGATCAAAAAAGGTAAAACAACAATCATCAGATCCAAAGCAGCACCTGCAGGCAAGGTTACATATACAAGCAGCAATAAAAAAGTTGCAGCTGTAAACAGCAAGGGTGTTGTAAAGGGAATCAAAAAAGGTAAAGCAACGATCACAGTGAAATGCAACGGAATTACAAAGAAATTTGTGGTAACAGTTAAATAATTTCACTGTTGAACCGAATGCGAGCACAGATATCCGGGAGCCTCTGCCGCAGACATAGAGCAATGTCTGCGGCAGAGGTCTGCTGATTTCTGAAGAGCAATGTCTGACAGAGGCCGCAAGAAAAGAGGAGAGAGTAAGGAAGCATGGAAAAAGATCTGAAAGATAAAAAGCAGGAGGAAAAAAATACTCCGAAGATACCCTGGACCAAGCTGGTTCCTGCAGCTGCTGTGATTGCGGCGCTTGTGTTTTCAGGCATAAAGGCGAAGGGCTCTGATGGAGAGACAGAAGCAGTCGGGCAAGCAGAGACGACCGTAATGTCTGCTTCAGAGCTGGAAAAATATCTCGGGTATGAAAAAGAAAATACTGTTTCTGACAGCACAGCTGAGAAAAACAGTACAACAAAAAAGAAAAGCTCATCGAAAAAAAGTTCAAAAAAAACAGCAGCGAAAAAAAGCTCAGGTACAAGAACGGTTTCCGAATCTGCAAAAAGCAATGCCGGCGCCGCAGGACAGGGAACCACGCAGACACCGGTAGCAAGCGTTCCGGCAGATGGATATAAGGACGGTACGTATGAAGGAAGCGGAACCGGATTTGGCGGGACGATTCGCGTGAGAGTAACAATCAGCGGTGGAAAGATTGCGGCCATAGATATTCTGGAGGCATCTGGAGAAACTGCGTCGTATTTTGCGTCAGCTCAGGGTGTGATCAGCAGGATGATCGCCGGAAATACACCGAATGTAGATGCAGTAAGTGGAGCAACCTATTCCTCCAACGGAATCATCCAGGCAGTTCAGAATGCCCTCTCCCAGGCAGCGGCAGATGGAAACAGCCAGCAGGTCACCCCTACACCTGCAGCAACTGCTTTACCAACTCCGACATCAGCTCCGTCACCTACAAAAAAACCATCTCCTACAAAGAAACCGGAAGATCCGGACAGTCCCCAAAAATATCTGGACGGTAAATATACAGCTTCGGCAAAGGGCTTCAATGGAGACGTGAAGGTAACTGTGACCATCAAGGATGGAGTGATCGAAGCCCTGAAACAGGAAAATACGGACACGGAGCAGTTTTTTGAAAAAGCATGGAGCGTGCTGGAGGAACAGATCATTGGTACGGATTCTGTAGATGATATTGATGCAGTCAGCGGAGCAACCTATTCCTCCAACGGAATTCTCAACGCTGTAAAAAAAGCTCTTAAAGAAGCGATCAATCCGGAGTATGGAAAGAAACCGACACCAACTCCGACAAAGAAACCGACACCAAAGCCAACAGCCACACCGAAACCTACGGCAACGCCGAAACCAACAGCCACACCGAAGCCAATAGAGACGCCGGCAGCAACCCCGACGCCGGAGCCGGACGACCCGGATGTGACGCCGGTTCCTGAAAAACCCAATGTAACTCCAACACCAGGGACAGATGAGCCGGATGCAACACCGGAGCCAACGGAAGCACCGGAACCGGTGGGAATGTACAGAGATGGAACGTATACAGGCTCGGCTTTTGGATATGGAGGAAAAACATATCTGACAATTACGATCTCAGGAGGCCAGATCGTATCCATTGAGCAGACAAATCAGGATACACCGGAATTTTTTGATCCTGCATGGAGCACGATCTATTCTCAGATCATGGCAAACCAGTCGGCGGATGGGATCGATACTGTCAGCGGAGCCACATATTCCTCCGAAGGGATCCTGGACGCTGCACAAAAAGCCCTTGCCCAGGCAAAGAATTAACCGGGTGAACGTTGGAGCAGCTATAAACCTCTGAATCTAAGCCAATAATAAGAGGTGAAAGAAACCTCTGGACTTCTTGATTTTTTTTGAAGTTCAGAGGTTTTTTGCTAGGTTTCTGAAATTGCTTCTATAAATCGATAAAAAAATAACAGGAATGTATACAGAATAATATGAAAAATATCAGAAAATATAAGCGGTTTAAATAATTTGAAATGCAAATTAGCGGGGATTAACCTGAGAAATACAATAAAATTTTTATTGCACAGGGCAATGTTTTATGTTATGTTTGAATGTGTGTAATTAAAGTTGTTATTAAAATGACAAACAATGCTGAAAGGAGAACAAATATGAGCAGTAAAATTACGATCATCGGAGCAGGAAGTGTAGGAGCAACTATCGCTTATACCTTATCACAGAGGAGTATTGCATCAGAGATCGTTCTGATCGATATTAACAAAGATAAGGCTGAAGGTGAGGTTATGGATATTGAGCAGGGAACCAGTTTCCGTGAGCCGATCTCCATCGTGGCAGGAGATTACCCGGATGCTGCAGATTCTGACATTGTGATCATCACTTCCGGTATTGCCAGAAAACCGGGACAGACTCGCATCGAGCTGACACAGACCAACGTCAACATTATGAAGAGTATTACTCCGGAGATCGTAAAGGTGGCTCCCAAAGCGCTTTATATTATCGTAAGTAATCCATGTGATATTATGACTTATGCATTTGCAAAGCTTTCCGGACTGCCGGAAAATCAGATCCTTGGTTCCGGAACCGCCCTGGATACGGCCCGTCTCCGCTGCAGACTTTCCCAGCATTACGGCGTATCTGAGAAAAACATCCACGCCTATGTATTCGGAGAGCATGGAGATACTTCCTTTGTACCGTGGTCCAGAGCCTTTGTTGCAGGTGCGACCCTTGATGAATTTGACAAGATCGTTCATGAGGATCAGAAAGATCTGCAGCCACTTGACAGAGAAGAGGTTCTGGAGTATGTTCATACTTCAGGATCAACAGTGATCGCCAAGAAGGGTGCTACATTTTATGCGGTAGCCGTATCTGTTTGCAGACTTTGCTCGCTTCTTCTTGCAGCATCTGATACAATAGTCAGTGTATCAACCATGCTTCACGGAGAGTACGGTGTTGAAGACGTATGTCTTAGTACCATGGCTTCTATCGGACCGGAAGGTGTAAAACGTATCGTTCGTGTTCCGCTGACCGAGGAGGAGACAGAGAAGCTTCATGCAAGCGCCAATGCTCTGAAGGACGTGATCGCACAGATTGATCTTTGATAAATGTCAGAAGCTGTGTAAAGAGGAAAAAGCAGCCTCAGGCAAATTTGAAACAACGGGAGAAAGATAAAAATGGATATTATTCAGGTAATTACCAGAGAATTGAACGTTGAGAAATGGCAGGTCGAGGCAGCGGTTAAGCTGATCGATGAAGGCTGCACCATTCCTTTTATTTCCAGATACCGTAAGGAAGCAACCGGTACACTGAACGATGAACAGCTTCGTAATCTTAATGAGAGACTTACTTATTTAAGAAATCTTGAGGATAAAAAGGCTCAGGTTCTGGGCAGCATCGAGGAGCAGGGCAAGCTGACTCCGGAGCTGAAGAAACAGATCGAGGCAGCGCAGACACTCGTTGTGGTAGAGGATCTTTACCGTCCGTACCGCCCGAAGCGCCGTACACGTGCCATCATCGCCAGGGAAAAAGGTCTGGGACCTCTGGCCGACATCATCCTTCTCCAGATGACGAAGAAACCTCTTGAAGAAGAGGCAAAAGCATTTCTTTCTGAGGAAAAAGAAGTCAAAACTGTGGAAGAGGCCATCAGCGGTGCCAGAGATATCATTGCAGAACACATTTCTGATGAAGCAGATTATCGTATCAGTATCCGTAAGAGAACAATGGATAAGGGAACTATATGTTCTACCGCAAGAGATGAGAAGGAGCAGTCTGTATACGAGATGTATTATGACTTTGAGGAGCCGGTGAAAAAGCTTGCAGGTCATCGTGTCCTTGCTCTGAACCGTGGTGAGAAAGAGAAATTCCTTACTGTGAAGATCCTTGCACCTGAGGAAGAGATCATCCGTTATCTTGAAAAACAGGTGATCGTCCGCGATAATCCATACACTGTACCTGTTCTGAAAGAAGCCATTGAGGACAGCTATAAACGTCTCATCGGACCGGCTATTGAGCGTGAGATCCGAAGCGCCCTTACAGAGGCAGCAGAGGACGGTGCCATCCATGTCTTTGGCAAAAATCTGGAGCAGCTTCTCATGCAGCCTCCAATTGCAGGACAGGTAGTTCTTGGCTGGGACCCTGCCTTCCGTACCGGATGCAAGCTGGCAGTGGTAGATCCTACCGGAAAGGTTCTGGATACCACAGTTATTTATCCCACAGCACCAACCAATGAGACCAAGATCCGTGCCGCAAAGGAAACCCTGAAAAAGCTTATCAGCAAATATCATGTGACACTGATCTCTGTAGGAAACGGAACGGCATCCAGAGAATCCGAGCAGATCATCGTGGAGCTTCTTAAGGAAATCCCTGAAAAGGTCCAGTATGTTATCACCAACGAGGCAGGTGCTTCTGTATATTCCGCAAGCAAGCTTGCTACGGAAGAATTCCCGAATTTCGATGTTGGACAGAGAAGCGCCGCATCCATCGCAAGACGTGTACAGGATCCGCTTGCAGAGCTTGTAAAGATCGATCCGAAATCCATCGGTGTCGGTCAGTATCAGCATGATATGAACCAGAAAAAGCTGGGAGAAGCCCTTAACGGCGTTGTGGAAGATTGTGTAAACAAGGTCGGAGTGGATCTGAATACTGCGTCTGCATCCCTTCTGGAGTATATTTCCGGAATCAGCAAGGCCATCGCAAAGAATATCGTAGCCTACCGTGAGGAAAACGGCCGTTTCCAGACAAGAAGAGAGCTTCTTAAGGTTGCCAAGCTTGGTCCGAAAGCCTTTGAGCAGTGTGCAGGTTTCACACGGATCACAGGAGGCAAAAATCCTCTGGACGCAACCAGTGTCCATCCGGAAAGCTATGACGCAGCAAAAAAACTCCTGGAAAAGCTGGGCTACACACCGGAAGATGTGGCAGAGCGTAAGCTTACCGGTATTTCTGGGCAGATCCGCGATTACGGAAAACTGGCAAAGGAGCTGGAGATCGGAGAGCCAACCTTACGTGATATCGTAAAGGAACTGGAAAAACCTGCCAGAGATCCACGTGACGAGATGCCGAAACCGATCCTCCGTACCGATGTCCTGGATATGAAGGACCTGAAAGAAGGCATGGTCCTCAAGGGAACTGTCCGCAATGTTATTGACTTCGGTGCTTTTGTGGATATCGGTGTGCATCAGGATGGCTTGGTCCATATTTCCGAGATGAGCGAGAAATTCATCAAACATCCGCTGGAAGCAGTCAGTGTGGGAGATATCGTGGATGTCCGTGTTCTTGGTGTTGATATGAAGAAAAAACGTATCAGCCTTTCCATGAAGGGAATCAGTAAATAAAGAGAAAAACTGAGTAAAGAGAAGCAGGCAAGTATATTCTGCAGCATTCTGCGGCGGATTACCGGACCGATATACAATAAAGCTATAACAGAAATACAGCAGTGGTTTATACCCTATACTTTATAGAACCGGAGAAATCAGGTTTACAGGGAAAAACCACTGCTGTATTATTATATTACCAGATGCGGATTATAGGAAATGCTTATATCAGAAATAAGCTTTGAAGCTCATAGATCGATCCGCATATGTATATCGAATGATCGATCAGACAGGAGGGATTATATTTGGATAGTACTGTACAGACCGTGCAGGAGGTCGGAAATCAGGTAAGCCAGTACAGGCAGATGTTTGAAAATTATCTGCCGGACATCACGAAATTCGGAATCAAGGTTGTTCTGGCTATTGTTGCTTTCTGGGTAGGAAGCACGGTAATTAAATGGATCGTAAAGTTTGTGAGGAAATCACTGACAAAATCCAGGCTGGATACAGGAGTGGCACAGTTTATGTCCTCACTGGTCAAGATCGTACTTTACATACTCCTGATCTTTAATATATCCACAAGCTTTGGAGTAAAGGAATCATCTCTGGCAGCACTTCTCGGAACTGCAGGTGTTACTATGGGTCTTGCACTCCAGGGCGGACTTGCCAACCTGGCAGGAGGTATGATGCTTCTTCTGTTCAAGCCTTTCCAGGTAGGGGATTACATCATCGTTAACGGACAGGACGGAAGCGAGGGAACGGTAGCCAAGGTCGAGATCTGTTATACAACGCTGTTATCCATTGATAACAAGCACATCGTGATCCCGAACGGTACTCTTTCCAATGTGACCATCACCAACGTAACAGCAAGGGATCAGCGAAGGCTGGAGATCAAAGTGGGGATCTCTTACAATGCAGATATCCAGAAGGCCAAGGATATCCTGGAAGATATCCTCACCGAGGATCCGGATACAAGAGAAGACGAAGAGATGGTGGTATTTGTAGACGAGCTGGCAGAAAGCTCTGTGATCATGGGCTTTCGTGTCTGGGTAGATACCGACCGCTACTGGGCAGCCAGATGGAGATTGAACCAGAGGATCAAGGAAGATTTTGATTATTATGGAATTGAGATTCCTTATAATCAGCTGGATGTGCATATCCATAAATAATATGCATAAAGGAAGAAAGCTAAAGCCCTTTCACATGGCAGAGAAATTGCTGTGTGGGAGGGTTTTTTGGTGAAGTAACTGGTTTTGGGATTATTACTGCCATTCACGATAATAGAGAATGTGAAAATTATTGACAAACCAGTGTTGGGGTGCAATAATACCCCACAGAGATAGTATTTGGACTCAAAACTATACTCTGGCTGAAATCACTGGAATCTTATATAAAAATAGCCAGCCGGAACCCGGGATCGGGAACGGACGGATATATGAAAATTATAAAAGATACGAGCCTGTATCGATGATAACGAAGGCGTTACAACAGTTATGGGAATTTTGAGCAACTGTTGAAGAGCATGCTTTTCGTGTATAAAAAACAGGACTCAATATACAGGGAATCAATCAGAAGCGTTTCAGGGTCGAAGTGTACCCCGAGACGTTTTTTTATTAAATACGGAAGCGGATGCTTTTATCCACTTGAAAATTATTCCCTGCAGGAAAGGACTTATATAAGATGACAATAGAGATGTTAAAAGGAAAGATCCACAGAGCAACCGTTGTCCAGGCGGAACTGGATTATGTAGGAAGTATCACTGTGGATGAGGAACTGCTGGAAGCTGCCGGGATACTGGAATATGAGAAGGTCCAGATCGTAGATGTGAACAACGGCAGCCGTTTCGAGACATACACCATTTGCGGAGAACGCGGAAGCGGTATGATCTGCCTGAACGGAGCAGCAGCAAGATGTGTAAGCACCGGTGACAAGATCATCATCATGGCTTACGCACAGTACGAGCAGGAAGAAGCCCGTACTCACAAGCCTGCAGTTGTATTTGTAGATGAAGAGAACAGGATCAGCAGAGTGACCAATTATGAGAAACACGGACTGCTGAAGGATATGGCCTGACGCAGATTAGAAATACAATAAGACGAAGGTGAATTCAGAAAAGAGGCTATCTCGAATCTATAAAGAAAACCGGTTCCAGAACCGGAAAAGAGGAGAGCACAATGCAGGTAACAAAAACAGTAGAAGAAACAAGAAAACAGATCAAAGCGTGGAAAAAAGAAGGAAAAACAGTAGGCCTTGTGCCAACCATGGGATTTCTCCATGAGGGACATGCAAGCCTGATCAAAAAATGCAGAGAGCAGAATGATATCGTAGTGGTATCCGATTTCGTCAATCCTACACAGTTCGGTCCTACCGAGGACCTGGAAGCCTACCCGAGAGACTTTGAGCGTGACAGCCAACTCTGCGAAAGCCTGGGAGCAGACCTGATCTTCTGCCCGGAGCCTTCCGAGATGTATCATGATCCCCACGCATTTGTAAGTATAGATACTCTGTCAGAGACACTTTGCGGAAAAACACGTCCGATCCATTTCAAAGGTGTGTGTACCGTTGTGACCAAGCTGTTCCACATTGTGGCACCGGACAGAGCATATTTCGGACAGAAAGACGCACAGCAGCTGGCCATCATCCGCAAGATGGTGCGTGATCTGAACTTCGATATTGAGATCGTAGGCTGTCCGATCATCCGTGAGGAGGACGGACTTGCAAAATCCTCTAGAAATACATACTTAAGCCCTGAAGAGAGAAAAGCAGCTCTTTGCCTGTCAAAGGCAGTAAAAGCCGGACAGGAAGCCATTCACGCAGGAATCCCGGCAGAAGAGCTTCTCGGAAAAATGCGAGCAGTGATCGAAGCAGAGCCTCTGGCAAAGATCGATTATGTATCCATGGTAGATGCACTTACCATGCAGCCGGTGGAAAAAGCTGACCGTAGCGTTCTTGTAGCAATGGCTGTTTACATCGGAAAAACAAGACTGATCGACAACTTCAGCTACGAGGTATAATGTATGGGAAAAGTTTTAAAGAAAATCGGAATTATCAGCAGCCTTGCATCCAGATATATCGGGATCATTATCATCGCTTTTTCCTGCCTGGCTTTTTTCTGGCGTGACGGATTTTCCTGGATGACGAACTATACATCTGTATTTCTGGGAGTGATCATGTTTGGTATGGGCCTGACCATAAAGTTGGATGACTTCCGGGCAATTTTTTCCAGACCCAAAGAAGTGGTGATCGGTGCAGTGGCTCAGTATACCATTATGCCGGTGATCGCCTGGCTTCTGTGTAAAGTGATGAACCTTCCGGCAGATCTGGCACTGGGAGTGATCCTGGTGGGATGCTGTCCGGGCGGAACAGCCAGCAATGTGATCACCTATATCGCAGGAGGTGATGTGGCGCTTTCTGTGGGAATGACTATAGTTTCCACACTGGCAGCACCGTTGATGACACCGTTTCTTGTATATGTTCTGGCAGGAGCCTGGGTGGAAGTATCCTTCTGGGCCATGGTGCTTTCTGTGGTAAAGGTAATTCTGATCCCGGTTCTCCTGGGAGTTTTTCTTCGGAGCCTTGCGGGAGAGCATGTGGATAAGGTATCCGATGTTATGCCGCTGGTGTCGGTTGTAGCTATTGTTATGATCATCGGAGGAATTGTGGCTGTAAATGCAGAGAAGATCGTAAGCTGTGGAGTTCTGGTGCTTGGAGTAGTGGCGATCCACAATTTCTGTGGTATGATGCTGGGATTTCTGGCTGCAAAAATCTTCCATGTGGAGTATTCCAGAACAACTGCTATAGCTATAGAGGTAGGCATGCAGAACAGTGGCCTTGCTGTCTCACTGGCAGCAGCTAATTTTGCAGCCAATCCGCTTGCAACACTTCCGGGCGCGATCTTCAGTGTATGGCACAATATTGCGGGCTCCATTTTTGCGGGGATCCGCCGTGCAGGTGCAGAAAACCTTGCAGAGCTTGACCGGATCAGGGAAATCGACTGCTGTAATTGCGAAAAGCAATAAGCAGTGAATGCGGATTGCGGATATCCTCCTGACGGGGAACAGCAAAGCTGTGGAAGAATGTCTGTAAAGAAAGATCCCGGGGAGTTTGAGAGATAAAATGGCAGATTATGTCGAAAGAAAAAGTCATAAAATGCAGAATTGTGGTTTACAAATTTTAGCCGGTATACTATAATAACCACATGGACGAACAAACGTCCCCAACATATGAAAACAGGGGGGCCCGCTGAAGCGAGCTGAGAGTAGACTGTAAATGTCTTGACCCATAACCTGATTTGGATAATGCCAACGTAGGGACATATGCACGAAGGATTCTTAAAGACACAGAAGATCAGAGAGTACAGAAGAGATCAGAAGTACAGAAGATTTTCATTAAGTACGTAAGAGTAAGAGCCGGTTGCCGTGATGCGTATGCGTTGCAGCAACCGGTTTTTTGTTGTATAAACACAAAGAATTTATGGAAGGAGATTTTTTTTACATGAGAAATTACAGTACACAGATGGAGGCAGCCCGTAAAGGCATCATCACACCTGAGCTTGAGATCGTAGCTAAGAAGGAACGCATGACAACAGAGGAACTGCTTCCGCTGGTAGCCTCCGGTAAGGTGGCAATCTGTGCAAATAAAAATCACAAATGTATCGATCCGGAGGGCGTAGGTTCCATGCTCCGCACCAAGATCAATGTAAACCTTGGTGTATCCAGAGACTGCAAGGACTACGATGTAGAGATGCAGAAAGTAATGGAAGCTGTAAACATGGGCGCCCATGCTATCATGGATCTTTCTTCCCACGGAAATACCATTCCGTTCCGACGCAAGCTGACATCCGAGTGTCCGGCAATGATCGGAACCGTTCCGGTTTATGATTCCGTTATCCACTATCAGAGAGATCTTGATACGCTGACAGCTAAAGATTTTATCGATGTAGTAAGACTCCATGCACAGGATGGTGTTGACTTCGTAACTCTTCACTGCGGAATCACAAGAAAGACCATCGACCAGATCCGTAACCACAAGAGAAAAATGAATATCGTTTCCAGAGGAGGATCTCTTGTATTTGCATGGATGTGTATGACCGGTGAGGAGAATCCGTTCTATGAATATTACGATGAGATCCTGGATATCTGCCGCGAGTATGATGTGACCATCTCCCTTGGTGATGCCTGCCGTCCGGGATGCCTGGCTGATGCAACAGATGTATGCCAGATTGAGGAGCTTGTACGTCTTGGCGAGCTGACCAAACGTGCATGGGAAAAGGACGTTCAGGTTATGGTTGAGGGACCGGGACATGTGCCGCTTGATCAGGTTGAGGCAAATATGAAAGTACAGCAGTCCATCTGTCAGGGTGCACCGTTCTATGTATTAGGACCTATCGTAACTGACGTTGCACCGGGATATGACCACATCACATCCGCGATCGGCGGAGCAGTAGCTGCTATGTCCGGAGCAGCATTCCTCTGCTATGTAACACCGGCCGAGCACCTTGCACTTCCGAATCTTGAGGACGTAAAACAGGGAATCATGGCATCTAAGATCGCAGCTCATGCAGCAGACATTGCCAAAGGTGTCCGCGGTGCCCGTGAGATCGATGACAAGATGGCAGATGCCAGAAGAAAGCTTGACTGGGAGGCACAGTGGGAATGCGCCATGGATCCGGAAACAGCAAAACGTATCTGGAACGAGCGCAAACCGGAGCATGATGATACCTGCTCCATGTGCGGTAAATTCTGCGCAGTACGAAGCATGAACAAGGCACTTGCAGGAGAGCATATCGATATTCTGTAAGAATACAGAATGCATATGAGCATGCAGCATCACAGTAGAACGTGGTGTTGGCAGTATCCAGCCAGAAAACTGGTTGATCGAATGCGGATATGGAAAGAACAGTAATGCTGAAATTGTGGAAAGTCTGATGTTCCGATAATAAAACATAAACCGCTGTGATCTAAAATGAAGATCACAGCGGTTTTTTTGCAGAGTAGGGGACATTATTGCAGCTTGCGAAAAGACAGGGCCGCGTTATAATAAAAACAGAACTTACATATAAACGGTTTACATAAAAAGGAAGGAAAGGTACGAAATGAAATTTCCGAAAAAATTGATAGCATTTGGTCTGTCATTATGTATGTCTGTTGTTCCATGCGGACCGGTGGCGGCCGAAGATTTTACAGACGCACAGACGGATATGACAGACGCCATTGATACTTTTACAGATGATGGGAATTCTGAGGAATCAGAAAATACCGTAAACACAGATCAGATCACGGAAGAAAATACTGCCGTGAGCACAGATCAGATTACAGAAGAAGAGTTTCCGGGATCAGATATCGGAACGGAAACGGATGAAGCTGAAAGCTCAGAGAGTGAGGAAATACAACAGGATTCTGATGAAGGATTAATTCTGGAAGAACCTTCGGCGGTCATCAGAAAAGCAGAAGGAACAGAGGATACAGAGGAGGCTGCGGCACCGGAAGAAATTTTTGGTGACGGAGAAAACCAGGAGCAGCAGGAAGATATATTCACAGATGATATTCCGGCAGCAGGTACTTCCGAAAAAGAAACAGATGTGGAGAGCACAGAAATATATCTGTATGCGATGAATGATACCTATAGCAGTGTGATCTCCATGCCGGATACCATGCAGACATCTTATCAGATCCAGACATCCGGCAAAAATCCGGTATATACGGTTGTTTCCGGTTATACTGCGAAAGTCAGCGAAACCGGTCTTGTTACTCCTAAAATGCAGTATGTAACCTATGTAGACAAAAACGGAAATGACGTAAAGAGCCAGTGGGAATACATGTTTGGAGAGACCCTGATCTCTGTACAGGATGGAAACAGTACCGTTTATTATAAATTCATACTCAAAGATTATGCGGAGTATTACGCAGAACAAAAAATGGATACATTTCTCAAAGAAAATATTACTGCGGAAATGTCCGATTATAAAAAGGTTGAGACGATCGCCAGATGGCTTGCCAACAACTTTAATTACAGTCAGTATCATTCTGGTTATACAGGCCTGATGCTGGATGGCGGCGGAGACTGCTGGGCCAATACCAGCGCAGTGAACTATATGTGCGAAAAACTGGGACTGACCGTGTATGCAAGGTATGCGGCCAATGATCCGGGGGCAGGAAGCGGTCACAGGAACTCCGTAGTCATTATTGACGGCGAAAGATATCTGGTTGACTGCGGATATACGGGAAATGCCCCCAGACATTATGAATTGTCCAAAATGGACTATGACTATTCTTATGAGATCCTGAATGATGGAACACTCAGGCTGTATCAGTATGAAGGGACAGATACAAATATCGTAGTTCCGGATACTATTGACGGAAGAAAAGTAACGGTTCTTGGAAACAGTACCTTCCAGTATTGCACCCAGGCTTCTGATATAGAGTCTGTTACTTTGCCGGATTCGCTTACAACCATCGAAAAGAATGCTTTTTACAACTGTGAGAAATTGAAATCTGTTACGATTCCCCCAAATGTGTCATCTATAGGGCTGGCTGCTTTTGTGGAGGGCTTGTCTGAGTCCAGTCTGACAGAAATTAAAGTAGATCCGGAAAATCCGTATTTTTCTGAAAAAGACGGAGTGGTATTCAGCAAAGATGGCACAAAATTGATCGTGTTTCCGTCCGGACGTTCCGGAGATTACCAGATCCCGGATGGAACTGTAAGCGTGGGAGACTATGCTTTTTATTACTGTGTAAATGTTTCTTCCATAACAGTCCCGGGAAGTGTCAGAAGCCTTGGAGAAGGTGCATTCGGAAACTGTTCGTCGCTTACGAAAGCTGTCCTAAACGAAGGCTTGGAAGAAATCGGTGAATATGCATTCCAGAGCAGTTCAGGGATCCGTGATATTATAATTCCCACATCTGTAAAATCAGTTGGGAAAAATGGACTTTGTCTGTCTTCCGGGTGCAGGATAAGAGTACTGAGCACAGATACTGTCTGGGCGGATGATGCGTTCAGGGATTCAGCACTGATCGCGGGAAAAAAGGATTCCACACTTCAGAAATACGCAGAGGACCATGGCCGCACGTTTGTGGAGCTGTCAGCAGACAACCGGATACCGCTTCAGAATGAATGGTTTGAACAGATCACTCCAGAATATGAATATAATGGAAAAAGCCATGAACCTGAAATAGAATCCAGTGAATCCGCACCGGAACTTGAGCAGGGCTCCGATTATGAAGTAACTTATGAAAATAACATCAATGCAGGAACTGCGACTATAAAGATCACGGGAAAAGATATTTTCTGCGGTACAGTAGAGCGGAGTTTCAAGATTACGCCAGATGAAAATGGAATGTATGTGTGCTATTTTGCGGAAAATAATGAAACCTACCTGGAAACCACCTTTAAAGGAAAAAAAGTGGAACCGGAAGTGGTAATTGACGGACTGGTACGGGGGAAAGATTATACGGTAACCTATGTTAATAATGAAAAGCCTGGTGAAGCTCGTGCAGAGCTCACGGGAATCGGCAATTATAAAGGATCGGAAACATTATATTTTACTATTTACGGAAAACTACCGGCTGCGGATCCAATAGCTGATCAGACATATACAGGAAAAGAACTCACACCTGCCATCGTAATCCCCGGATTGAAAGCCGGCGAAGATTATTATATGTACTACGAGGATAATCAGTATCCGGGTGTTGCAACGGTAACCATTTATGGTACCGGTTATTATAAAGGTACCGCAACCATTCATTTCAAAATTATAAAAAAGACAGAAAGGTTTGTCAGCAATGTCAAGCTAAACAGAACCTCTTACACTTATACGGGAAAATCCATCCGGCCATCAGTAACCGTAACTGTAAATGGAAAGAAGATCGGTGCGAGTGCTTATAAGCTGTATTACAAAAATAATAAAAATTCCGGAATTGGAACTGTGCAGGTCAGAGGGACCGGAAAATACAGTCGTATCAACAAAACGCTTACCTTTAAGATCCTGCCTCCAAAAACTCTGCTGACAGGACTGAAAAAAGCAAACAGATCCTTTACCGCAAGCTGGAAAAAAAATATACAGGCAACCGGCTATCAGATCCAGTATGCAGCAGACAGCAGATTTACAAAAGAAAGAAAAACGGTCACAGTTGGAAAACAGTCTGCGACCAGATATAAGATATCAGGACTGAAAAACAAAAAGACCTATTATGTCCGCATCCGGTCATATAAAAGAGTCGGAAAAAAGGTTCTTTACAGTAGCTGGAGTACGGTAAAGAAAATCCGGGTTTGATCATAAAGGAGTGGATCTTAGATTTATATAAATGGAGCAGAATGCTTCTGTGACAGAATTAAGCCTTGTAATTATAAAAAGAGCGCGTTATAATGAACTCATAAAAAAGAAAATTTCTTCGGGGCAGGGTGTGATTCCCTACCGGCGGTATAGTCCGCGACCCGCTTTGGCGGCTGATCTGGTGAAATTCCGGAACCGACAGTAAAGTCTGGATGAGAGAAGAACGCGCAGTATTTAAAGAACGTGCTCAGTGCCCCGGGAAGAAGCTCCCGGGGCTTTTTATGTGAAGATTTTTTTTCGCATAAAGATTTCTTGTGGAAATTTTCTTTGAATATTTCTGAAGAAGGAGAGAGAGTTATGAGTGAACAGATATTACAGAGAGGAAATGCCGTGGAAAGAAGCAGAACAAGGACCATCGCGCAGGTAGCCATGCTTGGTGCTGTGGCCGGAGTATTGATGAATCTTGAGTTTCCGATCCCGTTTCTTGCACCGTCTTTTTATCAGCTTGATTTTTCCGAGGTACCGGTTATGGTAGGAACCTTCGCTATGGGACCTGTGGCAGGTATCCTGATCGAGCTTGTGAAGATTCTCGTACATCTTGTGACTAAGGGAACCATGACTGCCGGTGTTGGTGATGTTGCCAATTTCCTGTTTGGATGTGCCTATGTGGTACCGGCCGGCCTGATCTACCGTTTCCGTCATAAAAAGAGCAGAGTACATGCAGTTGCAGGTATGGCAGTAGGAACAGTCCTGACAGCGATCCTTGCATGCTTTGTCAATGCCTTTGTGCTGCTTCCGGCTTACGGTAAGGCTTTTGGAATGCCGATCGAGACCTTTATCCAGATGGGAAGCGCAGTACACAGCTCCGTAAACGGACTGCTTACCTTTGCACTGCTGATCATCGCTCCGTTTAATATCTTTAAATATGCACTGACATCTCTGATCGTATTTGTAATTTATAAGAAGATCCGTGTTGTACTGAAGGGTGACTGATCATAAGCAGCTGCCGGAGTATGAAGAAAAGATCAGAAATTGGTGGTTTCAGATAAATATCTGAGAATGTGAGAAATGCCATGTAATATATTGCCGATGGGCAGTAAATTACATGGCATTTTTTATGTTATAGGAAATTACTCCGTAATGTTCCTATAACATAAAAAAGCCCTCCGGGCAGGATCGCACTGCGACGGAGAGGAATAATGTCGCTGAAGCGACCCGTCGCAGGCGGAGAATCCTGCAAGCAGGATTCTTTCTTGTGTCAGGCGTTTTGTTCTGCAGCTTTCATGACTCCAAGCTCACGTCTGGCAAAAACAACGGCCAGCACAAATGCAGAGGTATCTGCAATTGGTCCTGCGTACATGACGCCATCGATTCCGAAGAAGACCGGGAAGATGACGATCAGAGGCAGCAGGAAGAACACCTGCCTTGTGAGGGACATGATCACACCAAGCCTGGCTTTTCCAATGGAGGTAAAAAAGCAGGCGGACATAGGCTGGATCCCGTTGGCAAAGGTCATCAGCATGAAGATGCGGAGATATTTTTCTGCAAAATGAAAGTACAGGTCGCTGCCGTTTCCGAAGATGCCTACGATCTGATGCGGGAAGAACTGGAAGCAGATAAAAAATATGGTTGCGATCACAGTACATAAGGTTACGGAATAGCGGTATGTCTGGCGTACACGGCTGTATTTTTCGGCACCGTAGTTAAATCCCAAGATGGGCTGGGAACCCTGGGAGATTCCGATGCAGATGGCCATAAATACCTGATTGACTTTGGAAATGATCCCTGCACAGGCGATTGGAATATCACTCCCGTAGGCGGAGAGTGCTCCGTAATGGCGAAGTGTATTGTTCATGACGATCTGCACTGCAGCAATGGCAACCTGATTGATACAGGATGCCATTCCCAGAGAAAAAATGGCAGACAGATTGCGTGCCTTAGGAATCAGCATGGAGTGGTCCAGGTACATTTTTCGGAGTCTGGAAAAATAAAAAATGATCAGAAGTCCGGATACGATCTGGCCGATCACGGTTGCCCAGGCTGCACCTTTGATGCCCCAGCCGAATCCAAAGATGAAAAGCGGGTCCAGGATGGTGTTGATGGCGGCACCGGCCAGGATGCAGGTCATGGAATAGGTAGGACTCCTGTCTGCTCGGATCAGGTGGTTGCCGCCTGTGCTTAAAACATAAAAGGGAAGTCCAATGGCGGTGATCCCCATGTAATCAATGGCATAGGGCATGACGTCCGGTGTTCCGCCGAAAAAATGAAGAAGTGGCTTCAGGAACAGAAGGACGATGACAGAGAGTATCGTACCGGAGATTATCAGCGAGGAGAGTCCGGTTCCTGCGATGGAGCTGGCTTTTTTTTCGTTTCCTGCGCCCATTTCCAGGTTGTAATTGGAGGCGCTGCCGATTCCCAGGAGCAATGCAGCAGCAGTAGAGATAATGGTTACGGGAAATGCGATGTTTGTGGCGGCGTTTCCAAGCATTCCTACGCCCTGTCCGATAAAGATCTGGTCAACGATATTGTACAGAGCGCTGACTAGCATGCTGATGATGGCGGGAATGGCGAATTTGGCGATCAGGCTGCCTACAGGGGCGGTTCCCAGAGGGTTTTCGGCCTGGGCAGCATTGGTCTGATTTTTCAATGTTTTTTCCTTCTTTCTTGTCTACAGTAGCTGTTTGGTAATGTAATAAGTAAATTTAAATTTTATAGCAGGGTATTTATTATAGCACTATTGTGAAGGGAGTGTAAGTATAAAAAATTGACCTTTGGTTTTGGATGGGATAAAATGTTTTTAGAAAAAATTTTCGGGAAGGAGTTTTTCAGATGGGTAAGATCAATAGTGTGAAAAAACTTACAGATAATAAGTTCGTGAATCTTTATGGAGTGGATGCGACCAGTGTACATGATACGCCGGTTTCTTATTTTGTGGCCTCCAGGGCGAAGAGTGTGGAGGATATGAAGCTTTCTACAGGGGAGAATCATCCGGATGGGGTGATCATTTACAGTGTTTATGGAGAGAAGCGGGATAAGGTTGTGCTGATCCGTCAGTATCGGTATACGATCGGCGGGTATATTTATGAGTTTCCGGCGGGGCTTGTGGAGCCTGGGGAGGATTTCCATGAGGGTGCTGTGCGGGAGATGTTTGAGGAGACCGGGTTGAAGCTGGAGCCGATCAAGGTTGCGGAGGCTTTTGAGAAGCCTTATTTTACGACGATCGGGATGACGGATGAATCCTGTGCTACGGTTTATGGGTATGCCAGTGGTGAGGTTAGTAAGGCTGCGCAGGAGGATAGTGAGGAGATCGAGGTTGTGATCGCGGACCGGGATGAAATCAGGAGGATCCTGAAGGAGGAGAGGGTTGCGATCATGTGTGCTTATATGCTGATGCATTTTTTGAAAGATGAAGAACCATTTGATTTTTTGAAAGAAATCTGAGAAAAAATCAAGGGGAATCTGCCGTTGGCGGATTCCCCGTTTTGATCAGAGTTCTATGAGTTTTCCCAGGTCTTTGTTGTATTTGCAGTATTTGCCGTTTTCGGAGATAAATGGCTGGTAGGTGTCGGTCCGGTTGTCTTTGACGTAGACGATTCCGGTGGCGATCATTTCTACCAGGGAGAAGCGTTTGCTTAAGCTGGAGATCCAGCGGTAGGTTTTTTCGTTGCCGGAGTCTGCCATGAGGAGGTTGTAGCCGCCTGGGCAGGCTTCCAGGGTGAAGTAGATTTTCTGGGATCGGATGGAGGTGTTGAAGACCTGGCCGGTGATGTAGGTGGAGAAGTTGTTTTCTACAAATTGGCGGAAGGTGTAGAGATCGTAGATCACGCCGGTGGTCTCATTTTTGATCTTGTCGCCGCGTTCGATGCGGGCTTTCAGGAGCTTGAGGACTTCGATGGTCCAATTGATGAAGGAGATGCTGCTGTAGGTCATGCTTTCCTGAAGTTGATCGACCAGCTGTTTTGACAGGATGTTGGATTTTGATGCTTCATTAAAAAGTTCTTCGTTCATAAGGTTCCCTCCAGTGTTGGATTTTTATATG
>UMHU01053238.1_pt1 | contig 25013 bp, 17 predicted proteins | sample 1965591 | NCBI WGS metagenome assembly UMHU01 (sample SAMEA4836101, study PRJEB28245) | human gut metagenome | biome: gut microbiome; material: fecal sample | place: Denmark | collected 2008
ATGGGGTCATGGAGACGCTATGCATCTTTCAGATTTAGATCCGGATATTCCGGGATTGGAAGTCTTTTCTGTACACGAAGAAACTTCCGCCAAATACGGATATGAAATACACCGTGCCGGAACAGGAGAATATTTGGCAGGAAGACCTACGGGTTCAGATGTTGGCCGAGGTGTCGCTGCCGATATAGATCCCAACCATCGTGGACAAGAATTTTGGACAACGGAAGGTGGCGTTTGCGACTGTAAAGGAAATTCTATCAAAGGTTCTCGCCCGTCGATGAATTTCAGGGTTTATTGGGATGGCGATTTGCAAGACGAACTTTTTGACCGTAGCGAAATTACCAAATGGAATCCTTCACGAGGGAGAGCCGAAACCTTGATAAACTTGAAGAATTATGGCAACGCAACAGATTGCGCCGTTGTGAAATATACGCCCAATATTCAAGCCGATCTATTCGGAGATTGGCGGGAAGAAATCATTTTATGGGATCGGAGCGACTCCGCCACACTGGTGCTCTTCACCACCACAACCCCCACCCAGTACCGCATACCCACCCTCATGCACGACCACGTCTACCGCATGGGCATCGCCTGGCAGAACGTAGCCTATAACCAGCCACCCCACCTGGGATACTACATCGGAGACGGAGAAATCGAATACGCCCGCCTGACAAAAGTAGGACAAGGAGCCCGCAACCAGACCCTCGGCATACACACCCCCATCGACACCATCACCTTCCGCTGGGATCGCTGCGACGGCGTGGAACTCAACACGAGCCTGCCCGGAGGAATCACCTCCAAATACAACGAGTCCGACCACACCATCAGCATCTTCGGGACCCCCACCGTATCAGGCACCTACACGATCTATCTGAGCACCTACGGCAACCCCGTCTCCAACCCCACCGAGACCATCACCTTCGAGATCATACCCGAAGAAGAGATCATCGCCGTAGCCCGATATCCTTTCGATGAAACCGCCGGCACGACAGCCGCCAACACGATCTACGGGCAGGCCGCAGCCGAAGGCTTCACCCCCGAATGGAGCACCGGACACAGCGGGAACGCCATCACCTTCCCGGCCACGGCCGCGGAGACAAGCCGGCTCACACAAGCCAGCTACCCCGAACTGGCAGGACTCTCCGACAACCCCTTCACCATCGCCCTGTGGATAAAAGCCGAAAAAGCCGACCAGAACCTGCTGAACATCGAAGGCGACAACGGCTCATATATCCGTATCGAGATGAACAAGACCTTCTCCTTCTCCATCAGCGACGGCACAGAAACGACCAAAGCCGCCCTGCGCAGCACCACCCTGTTCAACAACGAGTGGAACCAGCTCATCTGCATCAGAGATCGGGAAGACGGTAAACTCTACCTCTACATCAACGGAGAAAGAAAAGCGAATATCAGCGACAAGTGCGGCGATCTCGAAATCAGCCGCATCACGATCGGCAACCGGACAGAAGGCGACACACATCTACCCTTCCGGGGCATGCTGGACGAGCTGGTGATCTCCACCGGAGCCATGAACGAACGGCAAGTCGAAGAATACTACCAGAAGACGAGCGCCGGCATCACAGAAACAGCGGCATCGTCCCATGAAGACCCGGTTCAAGTCTATCCGACACGATTCACCGACCAGTTGCAGCTCCGCTTCAAAAACACGGAAAGCCGCCGGACGAACATCGTGCTCTACAACAATGCCGGCACCGCCGTCTTCGAGCGGGAGTACAACACACAAGGACTCCCCCGGCTGGTTATCAGCGGACTGGAAGCCCTCCCGAATGGCAGCTACACCCTGACCATCTCGCAAGACGGTAAACCTCTCCCCGCTAAAAAATTGTTTAAATGGTAATCCATCGACCACTTCAAAAAACCTCCGACCTAAAAATCGGAGGTTTTTTATTTCTTTACGTTTCTCGCCCATTGCAACCTTCCTTCTTATCGGTATTTCCCAACAAGTTTCTACGCGAACACCCTTTAATCCTATCGATATAATAATGCGATTCATCACTTCGCTACCGCTCCGTTCAGAATAACAGAGACTTGGAGGCGACCGTCTGATACCATTCCGAGCGCATGAGAGGAATCCTCGGCTGGCTATCGGTAGAGATTCTTCATTCCACTGCGTTCCATTCAGAATGACAATAGTATCCATTCCGAACGTATATAAGAATTGCAAAATTGACTCAAAATGAATAACCGTGCAAATATGCTTGTTCATCATAGCAGAGATACGAAGGCGGAAAATACACGTTGAATGTGAGATTCTTCCTCCTTATGGTCGTCGGAATGACAACTACTGTCATTCCGAGCGAGGCCGGTAGGCCAACGAGGAATCTCTGTTTTTATCCTAACCTACGTATCGACATAATCCCTAATCCCTTTATACCAACAACCACTCACCCCAAAAACATCTATCAAAAAAAATCCCGGCTTAAAATCGGCCGGGATTTTTCATTTTACAGAAAGACTCTATTTCAATGTAAAGGTTGCCTTCGAACGAATATCCGTCGAAGAAGATCCGATATATACGGTAAACTTACCGGGTTCTGACACCCATTCATGGCGGGTATCATCGAAATATTTCAAATCGTCGGGAGTAATCGTGAACGTTACGTTCTTCTCTTCTCCCGGAGCCAAAGCTATCTTTTCAAATGCTTTCAATTCTTTCAAGGGGCGAGGCAATGAAGATTTACTATCGCCAATATAAAGTTGAACGACTTCTTTACCGTCCACATCACCCGTATTTTTCACAGGCACGTTCACGACTATCGTACCATCGGCCGTCATATTCTTTGACGAAAGCTCCGCTTTTCCATAAGTAAAAGTAGTGTAACTCAGACCATGTCCGAAAGAGAATAGTGCCGGAATCTTTTTGGTATCGTGCCAACGATAACCGACAAAAATATCTTCTTTGTATACCTCGTGAATACTATCTCCGGGATAACAAAGCGCATCGAAAGCATGAGCACCGTTATCGGTCAGTTTCACCGGGAAAGAGAAAGGTAATTTTCCACTGGGATTGACTTTCCCGCTCAGAACATTAGCCAATGCAGGACCGGCTTCGGAACCAAGATACCAAGCCTGCACAATCGCCGGAATTTCTTTTACCCACTTCATTTCCACTGCATTCCCGCTGATGAGGACCAATACCATATTGGGATTGATTTTTGCCAACTCCGGAATAAGTTTGTCTTGTCCGAACGGAAGATTGTACTCCACCCGGTCTCCTGCCTCGCAATCCTGTTGATAATTCTTATTCAGTCCGCCAATAAACAAAATCAAGTCTGCATCTTCGGCCAATTCCAGAGCTTTGCGATACAACGAGTCGGTATTTACTTTGGGCCTGTCGACCTTGCCATATCGAGGTTTACCGGCTGCATATCCCTGCGTATAGGTAATCTTATCGCCGTACATTTCCTGTAAAGTTTCCAACGGCAAGATGTCTTGTTTCACCTTCAATGTCGTAGCTCCAACCCCGCCGGAAAGATAACGGGTCGCATTATCGCCCACAACAAGTATTTTCTCATACTTAGAAGCATCGATCGGGAGTAAAGGTGATTTCTGAGACTTTACAGGCTCGTTCTTCAACAGAACAATCCCCTCCTCTCCTATACGACGGGCGGCATCGTAATGCGCTTCGGAAGTAAACGAGCCCCACGGACGATTTCGATTCATCGCCGTACGGAAAATAAGGCGCAAAATACGTGCAGCTTTCTCATCGACCGTGGAAACAGGATAAGTACCGTCTTTCAGTCCTTTTAAATAATCCTTCGCCAAATAGTAGTTGTCATACGCAAAATCACGATTCTTGGCCACACCGTCGGTGTAAGTACCCATCTCTATATCCAAACCGTTGAACACGGCCTCGCGGGTATCGTGCGCACCACCCCAATCGGTAATGACACAGCCGTCGAACTGCCACTCGCCTTTCAATATCCGATTCAACAGTAAATCATTGTGGCAAGCATGGGTACCCCGTATTTTATTATATGCCCCCATGATAGACCACGCTCCGCCTTTCTGTACAGCGGCTTTGAATGCAGGCAAATATATCTCATACAACGCACGGTCGCTGAGGTCGACATCGATATGCCCGCGCCACTTTTCCTGATTGTTCAAGGCAAAGTGTTTCACACAAGCAGCAACCCCATTTTTCTGCAATTCCTGCACATAGGGAACAACCATGACCGAAGCCAAATAGGGATCTTCTCCCAAATACTCGAAATTACGGCCGTTGAACGGCGTGCGATAAATATTGCAACCGGGGGCCAACAGCACGTCTTTACGACGATAACGGGCTTCCTCTCCTATGCTCTTTCCATAAAGCGCCGACATTTCGGGATTCCACGTAGCCGCCAGACAAGTCAATGCTGGAAACGCCGTACAGGAATCGTTCGTAAACCCGGCAACACCCCAACTATCCCACAGAATTTCTTCCCGCACACCATGAGGTCCATCGCTCATCCACAACTCGGGAATACCGAGACGCGGTACACCGTGCGAACTGAACTTACTCTGTGCCGTACACAACTTGACTTTTTCTTCGAGTGTCATACGCGACAAGGCATCTTGCACGCGAACTTCGATAGGCTGGCTCTCATCGAGATACAAAGGCTGCGAAGTCTGCGCTACAGCTGCCACTGCCGAAAATAATGAAAGTGAAAAAAAGAAGATTTTCTTTTTCATAGACTTATGGTATTTATTTCAATTTCAATTCTATTTTTTGACCGGTATACTCAACCGTATTGTCGGGAAGACGTTGACGCGAAAAGGCAACCGGAGACTCGGGAGAAACCACGATCACATGCACGGTGCGGCTTGTCGGCATTCCCTCGTAAGCCCCCTCTTGCGCACCTATGGTAAGCACGCCCGAGGCTTCGTCATACGTCAGCGGAATTTGCAGGTAAGCCCCTTTCTCATAATTATAATTGGTATTCTCGTCTTCGTACAACGTAAACTCAGCATCTCGCCCCGTATAGACATAAAGCGTCAATGTATCGGCCGGATACTGGTCGCTATATTGTAAATCGCGACCGAAAGGAACGATCGACCCTTCACGGACATAAAGCGGCATCTGCGAATAAGGTGCAGAAACGGTAAACGTCTGCCCGCCTACGATATAAGCACCCGAATAAAAATCATACCAACCTGCACTCTTCGGGAAATGAACCTCCCGGGAGCGTGCGCCATAAGTATATACGGGGCAAGCCATAAAAGCAGGGCCGAACATATACTGATCACTGATATTCAAAACCGTCGTGTCGGATGGGAAATCCATCACCAATGGGCGCATAATCGTATAATCATCGTGGTAGGTCATACCGGCCAACGAATATATATAAGGCATCAGCCAATAACGCAAATTGGTATAATATACGATAGATGCATAGGCAGGGTGGCCTTCGGGCGCTATATTATATACTTCGCGATAAGGATATTGTCCATGAGAACGGAAAATAGGCACAAACGCCCCGAACTGGAACCAGCGTGTATTCAGCTCTCGCCACTCTTTCAGGTCGGCATTTTCCTTGCCGGTCTTATTGAATTGTTTAAATCCCGACTCATAACGTTTTTCCACGCAGAATCCGCCGATGTCCATCGACCAATAAGGGATACCGCAGATCGAGAAATTCAATCCTGCCGATATTTGGGCTTTCATATCTTCCCAACGCGTCGCTATATCGCCACTCCATGTGGCCGTCGAATACCGCTGTAAACCGGCAAATCCCGAACGGGTAAGCAAAAAGACCCGACGATCGGGATCAACAGCCCGCTGCCCGTCATAAATAGCCTCGGCATTCATCAGCGCATAAGCATTGAAATATTGGGTAGAAGGCCCTAATGCCGTAGGCCCGCAAAGCGCCTTCCGATAATCCATATCGGTACAATCCCGCACATTCGGCTCGCTGGCGTCCATCCACCACGCATCTATTCCCAACGGATAAAGATGGTCCTGCATCTGTTTCCAAAAAAGTTTCCGAGCCCCTTCGGCATAGGCATCGTAAAAAGAACCGATATAACCGGGCCCTATCCAGTCGCGTATACTATCTTTGATGGCTTGCCTATACATCCAACCTTTACGATCGAATTCTTTAAAATGCCGGGTGGTCATGTAAAATTTCGGCCACACCGAAATCATCATTCTGGCATGTTGCGCATGAATAGAATCGACCATGCCTTTCGGATCGGGAAAACGGGCTGCATCAAATTCATGGCTTCCCCATGCATCTTCGGGCCAATAACTCCAATCGAGAACGATATTATCGAGCGGTATACGACGCTCCCGAAATTCCCGAAGCGCGGCAAGCATCTCTTTCTGCGTCTTATAACGTTCCCGACTTTGCCAAAAGCCCATTGCCCAACGCGGCATTACCTGCGCTTTTCCCGTAAGACGGCGATATCCGGCAATCACATCGTCGGCATCATCTCCCGCAATATAATAGTAATCGATCGCATCACTCATCTCACTATACCAAGAAAGACGGTTCTGCTCGGCCGGATCGACCGGAGTCAACGCCCGTAATCCCAAATAAGAAACGCCACCGTCGGGACGCCACTCGATGCGGATAGGGACTCGTTCTCCGGCTTTCAGACCGGTCTTGAATTTATAACTGTTAGGATTCCATGCCGTACGCCAACGTTCGGGGACGAGCAATTCTCCGTCGATATACACCTTCACGTATCCCGCATAATAAAGCAGAAAATGAAAATCTCCGGTTTCCCGGGCTGCTATTTCTCCCGTATAGACAACATTCGCACCATTCAGCGCAAAATCTTGCGGTAAATCAAGAATCGTCTTTTGGTCTTCGTAATAAATACGACTCTCCCGACGAACCAACGATTTCGCTTTTTTATTCTTCTTATCTGGTACATACGCAGCCGTCAATGCTCCGGGTTTCCCATTGGCATCGTATAAATCGAACGCATCGCATAACTGCATGTAATCGCGACTGTCTCCCCACTTACACAAGGAATAGGTATCGAACAACAATCCGTAATTCTTGTTGGAGATGATAAATGGCACTGCCACTTTGGTATTGTATTGAAACAACGACTCGTTTTTCCCTTTATAATTGAACTCATCGGACTGGTGCTGTCCCAATCCGTAAAAGGCCTCATCATCGGGAGATTCGAATTGCTGCCAATAACTATATGCCGATACTCCATCTACCGTTATCGATTTGAATTTTTTCCCTCCACCACGACGTTCCTGCAAACGCATCGTTCCGCAAGTATCGGCAAACGCGACTTCACCGGTCTCCAAATCGACCATTGCTCGCACCGCATCGGTTTCAAGTCTCAATCGACCGTCGGATTCTTCTACCGTAAAAGGAGTTTTCTTATAAGCCTCGGGCAAAACGACCAGACTTTTTTCTTTCGGAAATTTACGACCGGGAACAGCTGTTACCCGTATGATTTTACTGTCGACGACTTGCAAACGTACCATACGTGCTGTCGTATCGCTCTTTGAGGAAAGGGTTACCACTACTCCATCGGTCGTTTTTCTATAAGAAACGGCACCAACAGGAATTGATAACAAGATAGCCAAAAAAATCAGTAGATTGTGTTTCATGCGATGTTTTTCATAGATTGCTGAATTGCAAAAATCGCAAAAAAAAGTTTACCGTGCAAATTTCCACGATGAACTTTACCGCCTCGCTTCTACATATTATATTCCTGACATTGCCATTTTCATGCCTATGTAAAATTTATGAGGTCAAAAGAAGAATTAGTCAAATATTCTTTTTATTTTTGCTTGGCATATATCATTGATTTAGTATTATGAAAAAGTTAACCATTTTAGGATTCATCGCCGTCGTCTTGCTGATAGGAGTAAGCGCGTGCAAATCAAAAGAAAGTGCGTACAAAGCCGCGTATATGAAAGCCCAGGAAAAAGAGGCTGTCGAAGAAGTTCCTGTCGAAAACGAAGTCGTAACGACACAAGCTCCTGTCCAAGAACGGGTAAGCAACGAACGCATCTCGATCGTCGACGATGACGCCACTAAGTTGAAACTATACAATGTCGTTGTCGGCAGTTTTTCTGTCAAGACCAATGCATCTTCCCTGAAAGAACGGCTAATACAAGATGGATACGGCGCTTTTACCGCCCGTAACAACCAAATGATGTTCCGTGTAATCGCCGGTAGCTTCGATACCCGGAAAGAAGCCGAAGAGTTACGAGATGCCATCAAGCTGAAATACTCGCCCGAATTCAGCGACGCATGGTTGCTCATCAACCGATAAACAATATAAATACATATGCGCATTTTGACTTTTCGCGGTCAAAATGCGTTCTTTTAATACGGAAAGCCGTCTATGTGGAAAAAATGGTTCGGGTTCAATCCCCAGACAATGAAAATACACACCGAAGTCATGGCCGGTATCACCTCCTTTCTCGCCATGGCTTATATCTTAGCTGTCAATCCGGCCATTCTGTCCGCAACCGGTATGGACAAAGGTGCGCTATTCACAACAACGGCATTAGCTGCAATCATTGGCACTCTGGTCATGGCATTATGGGCCAAAATGCCGTTTGCCTTAGCACCCGGCATGGGGTTGAACGCTTTCTTTGCCTTTACTGTATGCCTTCAAATGGGTAACAGTTGGCAATTTGCTTTGACCGCCGTTTTTATCGAGGGTCTCATCTTTATCATTCTCACTCTCACCAAGCTACGGCAGGCCATTGTCAATGCGATCCCCGCCACTCTGCGACAAGCCATCGGCGTAGGCATAGGGCTGTTCATTGCTTTCATAGGGCTGATAAATTGCCATATCGTCGTCCCCAACGAAAGCACCCTCGTAACCATCGGCGATCTTACGCACGGTAATGCGCTACTGGGCATGATAGGAATTACCGTTACGGCCATACTCGTCATCAAAAAAATTCAAGGCAGCCTACTTATCGGTATTCTGCTCACTACACTCATCGGTATTCCTATGGGTATCACCCATTACACGGGGTTCATGAACTTGCCCCCTTCGATAGAGCCTATTTTCTTTCAATTCGATTTTTCCGAAATATTCTCGATAAAGATGGTAGTCGTGGTCTTCACGTTTCTGTTTATAGACATGTTCGATACCATAGGTACGATTATCGGCGTCTTCAACAAAGCGGGAATGACCGTCAACGGGAAAATTCCCCGATTGAAAGAAGCATTTATGGCCGATGCCATAGGCACCACCTGCGGTGCCATGTTGGGAACAAGTACGGTAACCGTCTTTGTCGAAAGTGCCAGCGGTATCTCACAGGGAGGACGTTCGGGACTGACATCTCTCACCACAGCAGCTTGTTTTGCACTTGCCTTGTTGTTCTCACCGTTTTTCCTATCGATTCCCTCCCCTGCCACAGGGGCCATACTCATCTTGGTAGGATTGTCGATGACGGCAACTATCACGAATATCGATTTCTCCGACCTGAGTGAAGCTATTCCCGCATTTTTGTGTATTCTCATCATTCCTTTCGCTTACAGTATTTCCGACGGTATCATCATAAGTATGATCGGCTATGTCGTCATCAATCTGTTAAGCGGGAAATATAAAAAGATTTCGGTTTCGATGTATATTCTGGCCGCTATCCTCCTGACAAAATTTTTACTCTGACCCCTCTATAACAAAATCGAATATGGAACTTTCTATTATCCACCGTCCAGAAACGAACCGGTTTGAAACCGTAGTCGACGGAGTTACCGCCTACGTAGAATACCGAAAAGAAGATGACTCTATCGATATTCTACATACAATCGTACCTCCTGCCATAGAAGGGCGCGGCATCGCCTCCCGCCTTGTAGGAGCCGCTTACGATTACGCCGGACAAAACGGTCTGGCTTTCAAAGCGACTTGTCCGTATGCCGCAATATGGCTGCAACGCAAAGAAAACCGATAGAAATCATTCTGCATCTCGTTGAAAATGAAAATCAAATTATTATTTCTTCTCATCATTCTGGTTCTGCCTCCGACAACAGAAGGGAAAGAACCTACGCGGGTTGCATGTATAGGCAACAGCATCACATACGGCTACGGCCTGAAAAACCGTTCGGAAGAATGCTATCCCGCAGTATTGGGGATAATGCTCGGCGAGAATTATACGGTAGAGAACTTCGGCATCAGTGCCCGCACGCTGCTCAACAAGGGAGACCACCCTTATATGCAGGAAAAGCTATTTACCGAGGCAAGGGCGTTCCACCCCGACATAGTCATCATTAAACTGGGTACAAATGACACCAAACCGCATAACTGGAAATATGGAAAAGAATTCCGAAAAGACCTCTCGGCTCTTATCGATTCATTCCGCTGCGAAGGAAATCCCCGCATATATCTTTGCTATCCGGCAACAGTTTACGGTACGAAATGGGGTATCAACGACAGCACGATTGTTCACGGCGTCATTCCGGCTATCAAAAAAACAGCGCGAAGGAAAAAAGTAAAAATCATCGACCTACATACCCCTACGTCCGGAATGCCGGAAAACTTTCCCGACCGGGTACACCCTAACGCCAATGGCGCTCGTATTCTCGCCCAAACCGTATACCAAGCCATCACCTCAGAAAAAAAACGATAACGATTATGTCCTTGAAAAAACATCTTTTCCTTATTTTATTAGTTGTGTGCCAAATTGTTTCCCCGACAATATCGGCTAAGAAAAAAGTAGTAATCCCGAGTGAAAAAGATATGGCCGCCTATCTCATGGTCTATTTCAAAGACGACACGCACAGCCTGTACATGGCATTAAGCCCCGACGGGTACTCGTTTACCGACGTAAATAACGGGCAACCCGTCATTGCCGGAGATAGCATAGCCCTACAACGAGGCATACGCGATCCCCACATCATGCGCGGACCCGACGGTGCATTCTATCTGGCCATGACCGACCTTCACATCTATGCCCGGGAAGCCGGTTATCGTGAAACCCAATGGGAACGCGACGGAGAAAAATACGGCTGGGGCAATAACCGCGCACTGGTTCTCATGCGCTCGACCGATCTGATACACTGGACCCGATCGAACGTCCGTCTCGACACTGCTTTTCCGGGATATGAGGAAATAGGTTGCGCATGGGCTCCCGAAACGATTTATGACAAAACCGAAGGTAAATTGATGATATACTTTACCATGCGTTTCGGAAACGGAAGAAACAAACTTTACTATGCTTATACCGATGATGATTTTACTCATCTGACAAGTGAACCGAAACCACTCTTCGACTATCCCAAAGATTTTTCTTATATCGACGGAGACATTACCCAAGTGGACGGACAGTATCATCTCTTCTATGTGGCGCAGGAAGGCTGCGCCGGCATACGCCAAGCGGTCTCGGATTCGATTCACAGTGGATATGTCTACGACGATGCGTGGTACGATGTAGAACCGAGAGGCTGCGAAGCACCCAATATATGGAAACGAATCGGAGAAAACCGCTGGGTGCTGATGTATGACATATACAGCATAAAACCGCATAACTTCGGATTCAGAGAAACAAGCGATTTCAAGACCTTCACCGATCTCGGACATTTTAACAAAGGTGTCATGAAAGCTACCAATTTTTCTATTCCCAAACACGGGGCCGTCATACACCTTACAGCCAAAGAAGCGAGACGATTGGCCCGTCATTGGGGGTGCGACCTGAAATTTTAAATACCTGTCTGTTTTGTTATAAAAGAGCCGCGTCAAAATGAATGACAATAGTGTCATTCATTTTGACGACTATAAGGGAGAAAGAATCTCTTGCATGGTATTGAGACCTACACGACGTGTGTCGTTCTGAAAGGCTCTGCCTTGAAGAATCTCATGGCAAGAATAACATATACGAGATTCCTCGCATACGCTCGGAATGACATCAAACGGTCGCACCCAAGTCTCTGTCATTCTGAACGGAGCAGTAGCGAAATGAAGAATCTCTTACCTAGAGAAAACAGAGATTCCTCGTCGGCCTATCGGTCTCACTCGGAATGACATTACCACACTTTATACGGAAGACTGTCGGTCATCAATTTTGTTGCCTGTACTCATTGGGAGTATACCCGACACTCTTCTTGAACATACGGCTGAAATGTTGCGGATATTGAAATCCTAAACCGTATGCAATCTCGCTGATACTCAGCGATGTATCGTAAAGTCTGTCTTTCGCCGTTTCAATGAGAATATTCTGAATATATTCCTGTGCCGATTTACCGGTCTCTTTCTTAACGAGGTCTCCGAAATAATTGGCAGACAAAAACAACTTATCGGCAAAATATTTTACCGAAGGCAATCCGCTCTTTTCCGGTTCATCCGAACGGAAATAATCCCGCAACAGCCGTTCGAATTTCACGATCACATCTTTATTCTCATCGCTGCGCGTAATAAATTGCCTGTCATAAAAACGCATGCAATAATTGAGCAACAACTCGATGTTGGAAACGATAAGCATACGGCTGTGTTTATCGATAGCATGTTTCAACTCCGAAGCTATATTATGCAAGCATTCCATGACAACACTCCTTTCCCGTTCTGAAATGTGTAACGCCTCGTTTACTTCATAAGAGAAAAAAGTATAATCATCGATATGGCGTCCCAACGATGTACCTCGAATGAGATCGGGATGAAACACCAACGCCCATCCTTTGGGTTGAACCTTTACACCGTTACTTTCGATACCATAGACTTGCCCCGGTGCCAAAAAAACAAGTGTCCCCTCCTGATAATCGTAATATTGGCGACCATAACGCATATCTCCGCACTTCACATCTTTGAGAAAGACGGCATAAAAACCGTATGAACAACGAGACGAACACATAGGCTGACATTGCGACCAATCGACAACACTCACCAAAGGATTCAATGTCTCCACCCCCATACGGTCATTGTATTCAAATACATGATTTATTTTTTCTATCTCGCTCATATCTTTAAAGTTTACCCGACAAATATAGAAGATTTTCCCGGAACAAAATCGGTGCTTAGCTCAAATCGGTAAAAAAGGTACGACAATCCGTAATTTATGTACATTACCGCAAAACAGCCCTCGTCAACATTTATAAAATAAATATGTTCTCAGCCCTTTCGAAATATTTTATAAAAAATATTACAAGCATTTATTTGATCAAAATAAAAAAATAATAAACCAGAATTTTTCTCTATCTTTGGGAAGTAAAAAAGCACCTTAATAAGTTTTTATTTTTGTCAAAAAGAAGAACCTTGAATTAAACTTTATCACATTTTTTCGTCTAATCGTTTTAGGAAAATAAAGACAAATAAAAAATATGAATAAAAAATTGAAGACCGGTCTTATCGTATTGATCGTAGCCGCCCTTGCGGGAAGTGTATTTTACAAATTTTATCCATTTAGTAATGAGAAAAAAGAGAGTGATCTACCCATTCCTACTCCGGCAAAGAAAGCTCTCAACGTAAACGGGTACATCGTCAAAGAAGAAACGCTTTACGATGAAATATACATCAACGGTAACCTGTTACCCGACGAAGAGGTAAATCTCTCGTTCGAAACTTCCGGTAAAATCACCGTCATCAATTTTGAAGAAGGTACGCACGTGAACAAAGGCGACATTCTCGCCAAAGTAAACGATGCCCCTTTACAGGCCCAACTGAGAAAGCTCGAAGTGCAGTTGCAATTGGCCGAGGACCGCGTGTACCGGCAAAACGCCTTGCTCGAGAAAGAGGCCGTGAGTAAAGAGGCCTACGAACAAGTACAAACCGACTTGGCTACCCTGCAAGCCGAAATAGACATCGTAAAAGCCAACATAGCCCTGACCGAACTGAAAGCCCCGTTCGACGGAATCATCGGTCTGAGAAATGTGAGTGAAGGGGCATACGCTTCACCTTCGCTCACCATCGCCACCTTAACAAAAATCACTCCCCTGAAAATAGAATTTTCCATTCCCGAAGTATATGCCGGAAACATCAAAAACGGAGCACCAATCGAGTTCTCGGTCGACGGATACATGAAACCGTTCAGAGCTCGCGTCTACGCCAGCGATTCAAGACTCGACGAAGATACGCACACATTCTCTCTGAGAGCCCGTTATCCCAATACCGACGGGGCTCTCTACCCGGGACGTTTCGCCCACATCAAACTCCGTACTCAGGAAATAAAGCGGGCTATCGCCATACCTTCCGAAGCGATCGTCCCTGAAATGGGAATCGACAAGGTATTCCTCTACAAAGCCGGTAAAGCCGTACCCGTAGAAATAACGAAAGGACTTCGTACCGAAGCCAAAGTACAAGTACTCAAAGGCCTGAATGTCGGCGACACGATCATCACATCGGGAACATTGCAATTACGCACCGGCCTGGCCGTAACCTTACAAAGTGTAGAATAAGAAGATAACCGCTCACCATGAATATATCAGAATTAAGCATCAAACGCCCTGTTTTAGCGACCGTATTGATATTGATTATCATTCTATTCGGTTTCATAGGCTATGAAAGTTTGGGTGTACGAGAATATCCATCGGTCGATAATCCTATCATCTCGGTTACCTGTTCTTACTCGGGTGCGAATGCCGATGTCATCGAAAACCAAATTACCGAGCCTCTCGAACAAAATATCAACGGTATCCCCGGTATCCGCTCGCTATCGAGTGTAAGTAGGCAAGGACAAAGCCGTATTACCGTAGAATTCGAGCTTTCGGTCGATCTCGAAACTGCCGCCAATGACGTGCGCGACAAGGTTTCACGCGCCCAACGTTACCTACCCGACGACTGCGACCCACCTACCGTATCGAAGGCCGATGCCGATGCAACTCCCATTTTGATGGTCGCTATACAAAGCGATAAACGCTCTCTGCTCGAACTGAGCGAAATTGCCGATCTTACGGTAAAAGAGCAACTGCAAACCATATCCGATGTAAGTAGCGTATCGATCTGGGGTGAGAAACGATATTCCATGCGTTTGTGGCTCGACCCTGTGAAAATGGCCGGTTACGGTGTTACTCCTATGGACGTAAAAAATGCCATCGACCGGGAAAACGTAGAGTTACCATCGGGAAGTATCGAGGGCAATACAACCGAACTTACCATTCGCACATTAGGTCTGATGCATACGGCCGAAGAATTCAACAATATCATCGTGAAACAGAATGGAAGCCGCATCATACGTTTCCGTGATATAGGCACGGCCGATATCGAAGCGCAAGACCTGAAAAGTTATATGAAGATGAACGGTGTCCCCATGGTGGGTGTCGTCGTCATTCCTCAACCGGGCGCCAACCACATCGAAATCGCCGATGCTGTATATGAACGCATGGAATCGATGAAAAAAGACCTGCCCGAAGATGTGAAATATGCTTACGGTTTCGACAATACGAAATTTATCCGCGCTTCCATAAACGAGGTCGAAAGCACTGTTTACGAGGCATTCATACTCGTTATCATCATTATTTTCCTGTTCCTGCGCGACTGGCGGGTTACGCTGGTTCCTTGCGTCGTGATACCGGTATCGCTCATCGGTGCATTTTTCGTCATGTACATCGCCGGCTTCTCTATCAACGTGCTCTCGATGCTGGCTGTCGTACTGGCCGTGGGGCTGGTGGTCGATGATGCTATCGTCATGACAGAGAACATATATATCCGCATCGAGCAAGGCATGGCTCCCAAGCAAGCCGGAATAGAAGGCTCGAAAGAAATATTTTTTGCCGTCATATCAACAACCATCACGCTGGTAGCCGTATTCTTCCCGATCGTATTTATGGAAGGAACCACGGGGCGTCTGTTCAGAGAATTCAGTATCGTAGTATCGGGTGCCGTCATCATCTCGGCTTTCGCCGCACTCACTTTTACCCCCATGCTGGCAACGAAAATACTGAAACGCAGAGAAAAAAAGAACTGGTTTTACCGCAAAACCGAACCGTTCTTTGCTGGAATGAATCACTATTATTACAAGTCGCTCGACGCATTCCTGCACCACCGTTACATCGCATTGCCCATTGTATTGATCATGCTGGGTATCATCGCCTACCTATGGATACAGATTCCGTCGGAAATGGCTCCGCTCGAAGATCGTTCGCGTATTACTATCAATACACGCGGGCCGGAAGGCGTTACCTATGAATATATGCGCGACTACACCGAGGACATCAATCTGCTGGCCGACTCCATCGTTCCCGATGCTACGGCTATCACCGCCCGCGTATCGAGTGGAACGGGTAGTGTGGAAATCATGCTCAAAGACATCAAAGACCGGAATTATTCGCAAATGGACGTCGCCGAGAAACTCTCGAAAGCCGTACAAACGAAAACCAAAGCGCGTTCTTTCGTACAACAACAATCGACATTCGGCGGACGTCGCGGAAGCATGCCCGTACAATATGTCATTCAAGCACCTAATATCGAGAAATTGCAGGAAATATTGCCGACGTTCATGACGAAAGTCTACGAAAATCCCGTCTTCCAAATGGCCGACGTCAACCTCAAATTCAGCAAACCCGAAGCACGTATCGAAATAGATCGGGAAAAAGCCAACATACTGGGAGTAAGCACCCGTAGCATAGCACAAACTTTACAATACGGATTGAGCGGCCAACGCATGGGATATTTCTACATGAACGGCAAACAGTATGAAATCTTAGGAGAGATAAACCGCCAACAGCGGAACAAACCCATCGATCTGAAATCGATATACATACGTAACAACAACGGCGATATGATACAACTCGACAACCTCATCACTCTTGTCGAGGGGACGGCCCCTCCCCAACTCTACCGATATAACCGTTTCGTATCGGCAACCGTTTCCGCCGGTCTGGCCGAAGGAAAAACCATAGGACAAGGACTCGACGAAATGGACAAAATCGCCAAAGAGACACTTGATGATACTTTCAGGACAGCCCTTACCGGAGATTCAAAAGAATATAGGGAAAGTTCTTCGAGTTTGATGTTCGCCTTTATCCTCGCATTGGTACTCATCTATCTCATCTTGGCCGCCCAATTCGAGAGCTTCAAAGATCCCTTCATCATCATGCTCACCGTACCGCTGGCCATATGCGGGGCACTTATCTTTATGTATTTCAACGACCAAACGATGAATATTTTCAGCCAGATCGGTATCATCATGCTCATCGGCCTTGTTGCGAAAAACGGTATTCTCATTGTCGAATTCGCCAACCAAAAACAGGAGGCCGGCGTCGACAAGCAGAAAGCGATACGCGAAGCCTCCGTACAACGTCTGCGTCCTATCCTCATGACCAGTGCATCGACGATCTTAGGACTTATCCCTCTGGCTTTTGCTACCGGCGAAGGTGCCAACGGACGTGTAGCCATGGGTATCGCCGTTGTAGGAGGAATGCTCATATCGACACTGATGACGATGTATATCGTCCCGGCTATTTATACATATATATCAACTAATCGACTCCACTCTCAAGAAGAAGAAATATGAGAACTCTATTCATATCACTCATGTGTGCCCTGCCTCTTGCCTTGCAAGCGCAAACACAATCTTATACGCTAAAATCTTGCCTCGAAACGGGCTTGGAAAATAACTACTCATTGCGAATTGTCCGCAATGAAGAACAAATCGATAAAAACAATGCAACCCGGGGTAATGCCGGCATGTTGCCGAACATAGATCTAAGTGCCGGTTACAACGGAAGCGTTGACAATACCAAGACTATCGACCGGGATACAGGATCGGGGCATCATGACAATGGAGTTTTCGATCAAAACGTAAATGTGGGCATCAATCTCGACTGGACGCTTTTCAACGGATTCGAGCTTCTCACCAATTACGAGCGTCTGCAAGAAATGGCCAAACAGGGTGAAACGTTAACACGGATTGCCATCGAAGACTACATCGCCGAATTATCGGCCGAGTATTTCAATTTTATCCAACAAAAAATCCGGTTGAAAAACTTCCTCTATGCCGTATCGCTTTCGAAAGAGCGGTTGCGTATCGTCGAGGAAAGATACCTGATAGGAAACTTTTCACGTCTCGACTTGTTGCAAGCACGTGTAGACTTCAATGCCGACAGTGCTCAATATATGAAACAGCAGGAAACGCTAAGTACCTCCCGCATTCGCCTCAACGAGCTGATGTCGGTCGGCGACATGAACCAATTCATATCGGTGCATGACTCCATTATCAATGTAAATACGTTGTTGATTTTCGAAGAATTATGGGCTTCTACCTTACAGACAAATGCGTCTCTCCTAAAATCGGAACAAGATAAAACACTCGCCTCTCTCGACTTGAAAAAAGTTTATTCCCGAAATTATCCCTATATAAAATTCAATGCCGGTTACGGTTACACGTTGAATGTTTATGACCGACCGGCCGATACCAAACGGCGTAACAACCTCGGTCTGAATTTCGGGGTTACGGTAGGCTTCAACCTCTTCGACGGTAATCGCCGTCGGGAAATAAGGAATGCCCGCATCGCCATAGAGAACGCCGAACTGCAACAAAAAGAGCTTACCCAGTCTTTACGCGCCGACATCAGCAATTTGTGGCAGGCATACAAAAATAACATCGAAGTACTGAATCTCGAACGCGAAAATCTGACGGCGGCCAAAGAAAACTATAATATCGCCCGCGAACGGTATATACTGGGAAACCTCTCGGGTATCGAATTGCGTGAAGCACAAAAAAGTCTGCTCGATGCCGAAGAACGTATTCTTACAGCCGAATATGATACAAAATTATGTGAAATATCATTATTGCAAATCAGCGGTAAGATTACCGATTACCTAAAATAGCACAATCTTTTTACCTTAAAAACACTGTTTTCCCCAAAGCCGCATCGGTCGATGCGGCTTTTTATTTCGACAAGTACATCGACTATCACCAATATATGAAGTAAAAATTTTCTCTTCTGCCATATAGTAAATAAAGAAACGTTGCTGAATATAATAGTTTATATAAAGATTATTGTTTTTCACTCAAAATAATTAGATTTGTAAAACTTACAAAATCGTATTTCAGTAAAATTGGTATGAATATCTGTAATTCTGATTATAAGAGGGTACGAAGTAAGCGATATTTTTGTATCGTGAAATTTTAAATCTATTCGATCATGAAAAAATTACTCTTCGCATCGATTATGTTTGCAACCGTATGCTTCTCGTCGGTCGCAAACGCCCAGACCCGTTCTTTGGTTGTCTACTTCTCCCACAGCGGTAATACCGAAAGCGTAGCCCAACAAATAAAGACTTTCACCGGTGCCGATATTTTGGAAATTATTCCGGAGAAAGCTTATCCCGAAGATTATCAGAGTGTCGTAAATCAAGCCAAAGCCGAGATCAATGCCGGGATAAAACCCGCGATCAAACCGTGTATAACAGACATAGCCCGATATGACACAGTGTTTATAGGCTCGCCTTGTTGGTGGGCTACGATCGCTCCTCCTGTCGCGACATTTCTATCGGAGCACAACCTTTCGGGTAAAACTATTGTTCCTTTTATGACTCATGAAGGAAGCGGCATGGGAAGCAGCGAACGTGATATAAGTACCTTATGCCCGAATGCAAAACTGTTACCGGGTTTAGCGATACGCGGAAGTGATGCGGGACAATCGGACAAAATCATCAGAGAATGGTTGGAATCAAATGCCCTTCTAAAAAAATAAATCCTGTTATGCTGAGAAAATTTAGAATCATTGCAGCTCTTTTCTGCTTTTTATTCATCACACTACTGTTTCTCGATTTTACCGGCAGCATACATGTCTGGTTCGGTTGGTTGGCTAAAATCCAATTTCTCCCGGCTGTACTGGCATTGAATGTCGCCGTCGTGCTGGCACTCATCATCTTGACCTTGATTTTCGGACGTATCTATTGTTCGGTAATCTGTCCTATGGGTGTATTTCAAGACATCGTATCCAGAATCAGCAGCCGTCGGAAAAAGAAAAAATACCGTTTCTCCTATTCACCGGCCATATCATGGCTGAGGTACGGTGTATTGGCCGTTTTCATCATCGCCCTCGTTGCCGGTATCAGCTCTTTCGTTTCATTACTCGCTCCTTACAGCTCATACGGGCGGATCGTGCAAAACCTTTTTGCTCCGGTTTACGGGTGGGGCAATAACATTTTAGCTTATTTTGCCGAACGTGCAGACAGTTACGCTTTCTATACAACCGACGTGTGGCTGAAAAATCTTCCTACATTCCTCATTGCCCTCACGACTTTTGTCGTCATTGCCGTACTGGCTTGGCGCAACGGTCGCACATATTGCAATACGATTTGTCCCGTCGGTACGATATTGGGGCTCCTATCCAGATATGCTTGGCTGCGTCCGCATATAGATACTTCGAAATGCAACAGCTGCGGCCTCTGCGCCCGTAATTGCAAAGCATCTTGTATCGATCCGAAAGAACACCGTATCGATTACAGCCGATGCGTAACCTGCATGGATTGTCTCGAAGCTTGTCATAAAAGTGCCATTACATATACTCACCCAAGAAAAATTACTGGCAATTCTTCCGAGAATCATGTAAATGTACCGACTTCCCGCCGGCAATTCCTCGTAACGGCCGGCGTATTGGTCGCCGGGGCCATTGAAGCGCAAGAGAAGAAAGTCGACGGCGGGCTCGCTCCCATTCTCGACAAAGAAATACCCCAGCGGTCAACTCCTATCGCTCCTCCGGGTGCCCTGAGCCTACGTAACATGGCACAACACTGTACGGCTTGCCAACTCTGCGTATCGGTATGTCCCAATCAGGTTTTAAGACCGTCGGGCAAACTCTCGACTTTCATGCAGCCGGAAATGTCTTACGAGCGCGGATACTGCCGGCCGGAATGTACCAAATGTTCCGAGGTATGTCCTGCCGGAGCCATACACCCGATTACCCGAGCAGACAAATCGGCGACACAAATCGGTCATGCCGTATGGATACGGGAAAACTGCATACCTCTTACCGATGGAGTCGAATGCGGGAATTGCGCCCGCCACTGTCCCACAGGTGCCATACAGATGGTCGCTTCCGACCCGTCGGACGGAGGTTCTTTAAAAATTCCGGTTATCGACGACGAACGCTGTATCGGCTGCGGCGCATGCGAGAACTTATGTCCGAGCCGACCATTCAGCGCCATCTATGTCGAAGGTTACGAACATCACAGGACTATTTAATGCGGTAAAATCATGAACAAGAAGAATAATCATATCAACCGAAGAGATTTTTTGAAAATCGTGGGAGCCGGTACGGTAACAGCGACTACCGCACTTTACGGTTGCGGGAACAAAAACGGCAGTCAGAACAAGAATAATTTACAAACCGACGGGGCAATGACTTACCGTCGAACCCAGCACGGCGACAATGTATCGTTGCTGGGATATGGCTGTATGCGATGGCCGACCCGTAAAAATGCCGAAGGAAAGGGAGATGAACTCGACCAGGAAACCATCAACGAACTGGTCGACTACGCCATCGCACATGGAGTAAACTATTTCGACACATCGCCCGCCTATTGTAAAGGTCAATCGGAAAAAGCTACGGGTATCGCCCTGAGCCGACATCCGAGGAACAAATATTTCATCGCTACCAAACTATCCAATTTTGCGCCGAGCACATGGAGCCGGGAGGCTTCTCTCGCCATGTATCACAATTCGTTCAGAGAACTGCAAGTCGACTATATCGATTACATGTTGTTACACGGCGTGGGTATGGGAAACGACGGTATGAAAGAATTCGAAGCCCGGTACATCGACAACGGCATGCTCGAATTCCTCATGGAAGAACGCCGGGCCGGACGTATCCGCAATCTCGGATTCTCATATCATGGAGACATCAAGGTCTTTGATTATCTGCTTTCCCGCCATGACTATTACCAGTGGGATTTTGTACAGATCCAACTCAACTACCTCGACTGGAAACATGCCAAAGAGATAAATTCGCGCAACACCAATGCCGAATATCTCTATAACGAACTCGACAAACGGCATATCCCGGCCATTATCATGGAACCGTTACTGGGAGGACGTCTCTCGAAAGTCCATGATCATATCGTGGCAAGGTTTAAACAACGTGAACCCGACCGAAGCGTCGCTTCATGGGCATTCCGCTTTGCCGGAACTTTCCCGAACGTACTGACCGTACTGAGCGGAATGACTTATATAGAACACCTACAAGACAACTTGCTTTCCTTTTCCCCGTTGCAAGCCTTATCGGAAGAAGAACTCCGGTTTCTTTTCGACACGGCCGACCTCATGATGCAGTACCCGACCATACCTTGTAATGATTGCAAGTATTGTATGCCATGCCCTTACGGAATTGACATACCCGCTATTCTGCTCCACTATAACAAATGTATCAACGAAGGGCATATTCCCGAAAGCTCACAAGCCGAGAATTACAGAGAAGCACGCCGGGCATTCCTCATCGGTTACGACCGGAGCGTACCGCGTTTGCGGCAGGCTTCGCACTGTATCGGCTGTCGGCAATGCGAGCCACACTGCCCGCAAATCATACCCATTGCCAGCGAAATGAGACGTATCGACAGTTTTGTCGAGAACTTAAAACAAGGAAATGTGTTTTAATGCATATATGGAACTATTGATAAAGCAACTTCGAGAAGGCGGATACTCCTGTGTAATACGGCAGGGCGGTGTAATCCGCACATTTACTGAAAGAGGTGTCAATGACCTGTATAGACTTCTGTCGGAAGAACCGGAATTTCTTCGCAACGCCGAAGTGGCCGACAAAGTCATAGGGAAAGCTGCCGCCGCCATTATGGCGATAGGAGGAGTAAAAAAGGTCCATACAGGCATCATCAGCGAAAGTGCTTATGATTTACTCGTCCGTTCGGGTATAGAGATTTCCTTCGATAAAAAGGTTGCCTATATCATCAACCGAACGCAGACCGATCGATGCCCGCTCGAAAAATTATGTGCCGATGCCTCTACGCCGCAGGAGTGTATTCCGCTCATCGATGCATTTGTAAAAAAACAGAAAAAGCTCCTTCATGTATAAAAAATTTCTGACTTTCGCACTTTCCCTATCGGCTGTTTCCCACGCTTGGTCGATGACCGATACCCTTTCTCAACGGAAAAGCATCAATATCGACGAAATCGTCATCACGGGAAGCCGCAGTGAAACCGACAGTCGCCGACTGCCATCGACCATATCGGTCATCGATCGCAGCATAATAGAGGGAAGCTATGAATCATCACTACTCCCTACCCTATCCTCTCAGGTACCCGGGCTTTTCATCACCAGCCGAGGCATTTTGGGCTACGGCGTATCGACCGGAGCGGCCGGCGGTATGACATTGCGCGGGATCGGCAACAGCCCGACCTCGGGACTACTGGTACTCATCGACGGACACCCTCAATATATGGGACTTATGGGACACCCCATAGCCGATGCCTACCAATCGGTATTGGCCGAGAAAGTGGAAGTAGTAAGAGGGCCGGCATCGGTATTATACGGGTCGAATGCCATGGGCGGAGTCATCAATATCGTTACCCGTCAAGCAACAGAAGGGAGTCATACCCATGCCCGGATAGGTTACGGGTCTTTCAACACGTTGACAAGCGAAGTAACTCATCAATCGAAAATAAAACATTTCGGCAGTACGGTATCGGCATTTTACAACCGTACCGACGGACACCGACGCGATATGGCTTTTGAACAGATGGGCGGAGTCCTGAAACTCTCCTACGACATATCATCGGCATGGAATATCATCGGCGACCTCAATGTTACGCACTTCAACGCCGCCAATCCGGGTCCTGTCAACGCCCCCCGCATTGATAACGACTCTCACATCACGCGCGGCATGAGCGCCATTGCCATACAGAATCGATACAAGAAAAGCTGGGGTGCCATAAATGCTTTTTTCAACTGGGGACGCCATCGTATCAACGACGGATATGTGCAAGGTGGAAAACCGCTCGACTACCGATTCAATTCCAAAGACCTCATGGCCGGAATTTCTTTTTACCAAAATGCGACTTTTTTTACAGGGAATCTTATAACCGTAGGCTTCGATTATCAACGTTTCGGCGGCAAAGCATGGAATCATTTTCTAAATACCGACACCGACCAGCCTTTGGTGGACAAGACCATCGACGATCTCGCGGGATATATCGACTTCCGTCAAGATATAGGAAAGACGATTACGCTCGATGCGGGAGTCCGCTTCGACCACAACTCGCACACCGGCAACGAATGGATTCCACAAGGCGGCCTCACCCTGCATCTGCCCCGCAGAACAGAGCTGAAAGCCGTTGTAAGTAAAGGTTTCAGAAACCCAACCATTCGAGAGATGTACATGTTTCCGCCGCAAAATCCCAATTTACAGCCGGAAAAAGTGATCAACTACGAAATCGCATTCTCCCAGAAGTTTCCACAACAAGGTGTTTCATACGGCGTAAACGTTTTTTATCTGCACGGAAATAACCTGATACAAACCATGCGGGTATCCAACGGTATGCTCAATGTAAATACAGGAGAAATCGACAATTTCGGCATAGAAGCCGAAATAAACTGGCAAATCACCGATTCGTGGAAAATTTCGGCACAATACAGCTGGCTGCACATGGAACGCCCCATACTGGCCTCACCCGAACATAAAGTTTCCACAACTGTTTATTACAGCAAAGGAAGATGGACGGCATCGACCGACTTGCAATATGTCCACGGTCTTTATACGTCGCTCGACTCGCACGCACGCGAAAAATTTCTGCTTTGGAACGCCCGTGTCAATTACCGGATATATCGTTTTTTACGTATATTTGCCAAAGGAGAAAACTTGCTGGCACAACGATACGAGATAAATCAAGGTTTTCCCATGCCCAAAGCGACATGCATGGGAGGTATAGATATTCAATTCTAAAATCATATAACTATGCAGACTTCAACCGTCAGACTCTACTCTCTCCCCTACCGCGAGGCAAAGACCTACGGTATCGCTCTCCTCTTTGTTGCCGGCAATATCATACTGCCGCAACTGTTCCATTTGATTCCGCAGGGTGGCATTACATGGCTACCTATCTACTTTTTCACCCTGATAGCCGCATATAAATACGGGTGGAAAGTAGGTCTGCTCACAGCCGTTCTATCGCCCGTAGCCAATGCGCTGTT
>UMHU01049829.1_pt1 | contig 24747 bp, 25 predicted proteins | sample 1965591 | NCBI WGS metagenome assembly UMHU01 (sample SAMEA4836101, study PRJEB28245) | human gut metagenome | biome: gut microbiome; material: fecal sample | place: Denmark | collected 2008
ATTTGCTGGACGAGAGGCGCCCGCTTCCACCGCCGCTATCCTTCGGGCGGCGCGCAGTAGCTCGTAGTCGTGCTCGCTGCGGGAGGGGAGGGCGGAGGCGCGCACGGCTTCACGGCAGACGCCCATGAACGCGTCGGCCGCTTCGCAGAAGCACGTTCGGGCGAACTCGCCGGTTCCGTGGGCGCACTTGAGGCCGTCGGCGTAGAGCGTCCACGCCCGGGGCTCGCGCTCGTCGCCTTCGCAAACCAGCTGGAGCACGCGCGGCTCGCCGCCATTGGCCAGTTCGGCTTCCAGACGCTCCGCGCTGTAGCGCATCTGGTGGCCCAAGTTGGATTTTCCCATGGCCGAAATGTAGCCCGTGGGCTCATCGAGGAGGTGCATCCTCGGCTGCTCGACGCTCAGGTTAAGGAATTCGCGCGCATCGCGCACAGAGACGTTGTCCATGGCAGGACTCCTTTCATCGATGTTGGCGGGACCACCGTGCCGCGCGGCCGGTTGGTGCCGGGATCGTCGAGCCAACTCTCTACCCCGACTCTGGATAAAATGCGCCAGCGCTCTCGCTGACGGAAGTGCAGTCTAGCAGCAGAAGGGCCAACCGCGCAAGAGGGAAGGCCGGGTATTGGTATACTCGTTTTCCGCAAGGCGGGATCGAAAGGATGGCTATCGAGCGCATGCCGGGTGGTCACGGCGGTTCGATTGCTGCGGCAGCCGTGCGACCGATGCAACAGGGAGAACGTATGGTTCTTGGTAACAAGTTGGGCATAAGCAGCGATGCCGAGTTGGCGCGCGAGGAAGAGCGGCTGACGAAGACGCGAGCGCTCGAGCTTTTCGAGCGCGGTCTGCTTGACGGGCTGGGGGCGGGAACGTTTGCCGGCCTTGCTCAGATTCACGCATACCTTTTCCAGGACGTTTACGACTTTGCCGGGCGCATGCGTCGGGAGAATATCTCCAAGGGCGGCTTTCGCTTCGCGCCCTCGCTCTATCTGGAGGAGGCGCTTGCCGCCATCGACCGCATGCCGCAGGCAACGTTCGACGAAGTGATCGAGAAGTACGTTGAAATGAACGTCGCCCACCCTTTCCGCGAGGGCAATGGGCGCAGCATGAGAATCTGGCTCGATCAGATGCTGAAACGCTCATGCGGCGTCGTGGTCGACTGGAGCCTTGTCGACAAGGATGACTATTTGCTCGCCATGGAGCGGAGCCCCGTGAAGGACGTGGAGATCAAGGCGCTTCTCAAGGAGGCCCTTACCGATCAGGTGAATGATCGGCGGGTGTACATGAAGGGCATCGACGCCAGCTATCGCTACGAGGGCTACAGCACGTATTCCATGGAAGATCTCTCGTAAGATTCTCCATCGCGATTATCCGTATAGGCGTGTTTCGGGCAACGCCTCGCACTCAAGGCGCTCAAGGACGCTAAAAGAAATCAAGGACGCTAAAACAAATCAAGATTGCTAAAAGAAATCAAGGATGCTACGATCTTCCTGTTGCGGTGGGCGGATGACGGGAGGTTTCCGTGGCAGACAAGATTGCGAAGGTGCAGCAGGAGACCTTCAACCCATTTACGCCGGAATTCGGAAAAGTGCCCGCTTATTTCGCTGGTCGCGAACAGGTGCTCTCGGATATCTTGAGTGCCTTCGAAGAGCAGACGATGAATCTCTGCGCATTATTTGTTGGTCCGCGTGGATGTGGCAAAACGGCGCTCCTTACCTATCTCGGCAACGAGGCGTCTCGGCTCGGATGGGTAGTGGCCAACGTTTCGGCAACTTCGGGTATGCTCGAAGATATTGTCCAGCGCACCGAGGAGTCGGCTTCGCACCTCATTGCGGCCTCGTCCGAAAAACGCCTCACGGGCGTGAACATAGCGGGTATAGGAGGAGCGACTTGGGACGCGAAAAGCAACACGAAAGCGAATTGGCGCACCCGCATGAACAACCTTTTGGAGCGTCTCGGCGAAGCGGATATTGGCCTGCTGATAACCGTTGACGAAGTGGACGTGTCTCTCGACGAGATGAGCCACCTGGTTTCAACGTACCAGCATTTCGTGCGCGAGAATCGTAAGGTCGCTCTTGTCATGGCGGGGCTTCCCTTCCATATAAGCTCGCTTCTGAGCGGAAAGAACACGTCGTTTTTGCGCCGGGCTCAGCGGTTCGAGTTGGGCCCGTTGGCCCCCTATGAAGTTGAGGAGGCTTTCCGTCTGACCGTGGAAGAGGGCGGTAGGCTCATCAACGAAGAGGCCTTGGGCGAAGCCGTTGAAGCCATCGACGGGTTTCCCTTCATGCTGCAGCTTCTGGGCTACCGGGCGTGGCGAATGCATCCCGATGACGCCTTCCTGAGCGTTGACGATGTCCGTGCCGGTGCGCAGAGGGCTCAGCGCGAGTTAGAGGATCGCATCTTCGATGTCACCTATGCGGAACTCTCCCGAGCGGACAGGGCGTTTCTTGCGGCAATGGCTCAAGATGGGAAAGCAAGCCGCCGCATCGATCTGATGGAACGGCTGGGTAAGCCCTCGGGGCATATTTCCACCTACAAGAAGCGGCTCGTGCAAAGTGGCGTTATCGGCGAAACCCTTGATGGCGACTTCTACTTCGCATTGCCCGGCTTCAAGGAGTATGTCGAGCGGCGACAGGGGTAGTCGGTGCTTTTAGGGGCGCGGCCCTTAAGTTTCGGTTGTTAGCAATTTCCTACGTAGACGTGCTTCAAATAGCGCCTCGCTACGTTGGCTAGGTGGTGGACGGTCTCGGGCGCGGTGGCGGGGCGATCCGTCAAGCGGTGGCAGGGGAAGAAGCGGGTCAGGTGGTAGGGGATCGACGGATCCAGGGAGGCGAGCCATTGGGCCGCCTTGGCGATTTCCTGATCGCTGTCGTTCAGGCCGGGGATGACAAGCGTCGTCACTTCCAAGTGGCAGCTGGGTGTGGCGGCCAGCACTTCTATGGTGTGCTTCACGGTGGTCAAATCTCCGCCAACGAGGTCGTAGAAATCTTGGGTGAAGCCCTTCAGGTCGATGTTCGCGGCGTCGATGAGCGGCGCCACCTCATGTAGCGGGCCGTCGTTCACGTAGCCGTTGGACACCAGCACGTTCGCCAGGCCGCGCTCGTGGGCAAGGCGCGCGGTGTCGCGAACGAATTCGAGGCCCACGAGCGGCTCGTTGTAGGTGAAGGCGAGCCCGATGTTGCCCTCGGGCGCAAGCGATGCGGCCGCATTCACCAGCTCGGCCGGTTCGATCTCGCGCCAGGGCACGTCGTTTTCGCCGGCGCAGGCGATGGAAGCGTTCTGGCAGAACGGGCAGCGCAGGTTGCAGCCGTAGGAACCCACGGAGAGCACCTTGCTTCCAGGGCGAAAGCGAGCCAGCGGCTTCTTCTCGATGGGATCCAGCGCCAGTGACGTGATGCGCCCGTAGTTGGCGTCCACCACCTCTCCACCCTCGGCGACGCGCGCCCGGCAGAGCCCCGTTTGCCCCTCGACCAGGGCGCAGGCGCGCGGGCAGATCGGGCACACCGTGCGATCTGCCCCAAGGTCGTGGGGCTCTTCCTCCGGAAAATCTTGCGCTGCGACTCTGCCTTCGGTATCTTCCACGACGCCTCTTTTCTCGTCTGTTTCGGCCGTCTTGCTGCCATAGTAGCGCAAGGGCGCCCCGCTGGCTTTGGCGGCTCGCATGCGCCGCCAATCCGATACCGACGCCGATGCCCCCTCGGTTCCTTGCGGCGCAGGGATGCGGAAGTTTGTCCGGAGCCAAGGCGGCTTCCGCGATCCCTTCCGCACCATTGCCAAGGGAGATCGGGCGCGCGGGCCGGACGGGACGTACCGTCGCATTCCATTACTGCTAAAATCATCAAAGCTGGCTGGCCATAGTGCGTAGAAAGAGGGAAACCATGGATCGTTTGAAGGACAAAGTCGCCATCGTCACCGGTTCCACCAGCGGCATCGGCACGGGCATCGCGAAGATGTTCGGGGCCGAGGGCGCGCGCGTGGTGGTGTGCGGCCGCAACGAGGAGCGCGGCGCGGCCGTCGTGGACGCCATCGCCGAGGCGGGCGGCACCGCCTGGTTCCACAAGCTGGACATCACGCGTCCCGAAACGGTGGACGCGCTGTTCGCCGACACCAAGGAGAAGTGGGGCTCCATCGACGTGCTGGTGAACAACGCCGCCGGCATGGCGCTGAAGGACGGGCGTGTGGACGAGATCTCCCTGGAGGACTGGGACGCCGTGTTCGCGAGCGATGTGCGCTCCACGTTCTACTGCACCAAGACGGTGCTGCCCTTCATGCAAGAGCAGGGCGCGGGCTCCATCATCAACATCGGCTCCATGGCCTCCTGCGGCGGTGACTTGGGCTCGACGGCCTATGCCTGCGCCAAGGCCGGCGTCGACATGCTGACCCAGTACACGGCGCTGCAGTACGGCAAGCAGAACATCCGTTGCAACTGCGTGCGCCCGGGCCTCATCGTTACGCCGCAGAACGAGGCGAAGGTGCCCCAGGCGCTGAAGGACATCTTCCTGGACAACATCGAGGTCGCCCGCTACGGCACGCCCGAAGACATCGCCGCCATGTGCGTCTATCTGGCCTCCGACGAGGGCTCGTACTTCACCGGTCAGGTGGTGACGGTGGACGGTGGCCTGAACTCACACGTCTCCACGGTGGCCCAGTTCCGCGCCATGGCTTCCCGTACCTGGTAGCAGGGCGAGCGAGCGGCAGCAGAGCTGCTGAGCGTATTCGGCATCCGACGGCCCCGCACCACCCTGCGGGGCCGTTTTTCATGCGTCGAAGGGCGACTTTCGGCCGAACGCGGGTTCTCTATTGCTGGGCGATTTGGTCAGCGATAGAATGCGGCCTCGTGTCTTTCCGCCCGCGACGACCCAAGGAGCCGAGTTTTCCCGCCATGCAGCAGCGCGACAAGTTAAAGCCCATCCTTTTCAGCATCATCAAGCATTCCAGCAAACAGGAGCTGAAGGAGCAGATTCCCAAGGACATCGTGGCGGGCATCGTGGTGGCGGTGGTGGCGCTGCCGCTGTCCATCGCGCTGGGCATCGCTTCGGGAGTGTCGCCGGAACAGGGCCTCTACACCGCCATTGTCGCTGGGTTCCTCATCGCGTTCCTCGGCGGCAGCCGCGTGCAGATTTCCGGCCCCACGGCGGCGTTCGCCACCATCGTTGCTGGCATTGTGGCCACCGATGGCGTGGAAGGGCTCATCGCCGCCACCATTATCGCGGGTATCATGCTCATTTTCATGGGCCTGTTCAAGTTGGGCGTCCTCATCCGCTTCGTGCCCTTCACTATCACGACCGGATTCACGGCAGGCATCGCCGTTACACTGACCATCGGCCAGCTGAAGGACTTCTTCGGCCTCACGTATCCGCCGGGCACCGCCACGGTGGAAACGACGGAGAAGCTGGCCGCCCTTGCGGGCAACTTCTCCACAGTGAACGGGCAGGCGTGCCTGGTGGGTGTCGTCTGCCTGGCCGTGCTGTTCCTCTGGCCGCGCGTGACCGAGCGGGTGCCCAGCTCGCTTATGGCCCTGCTCGCGGGCATCGCGCTGGTGAGCGGGCTCGGCCTTGACGTCAGCACCATCGGCGACCTCTACGTCATCGACAGCGCCCTGCCCACCTTCCATATGCCTCACCTCAGCTTGGAGCTGTTCCGCGATCAGTTCGCCAACGGCGTCACCATCGCCATTCTGGCCGCCATCGAGTCGCTGCTGTCCTGCGTGGTGGCCGACTCCATGATCAGCGGTCACCATCGCGCGAACATGGAGCTGGTGGCCCAGGGCGTCGGCAACATCGCCTCGGTGCTCTTCGGCGGCATTCCCGCCACCGGCGCCATCGCGCGCACCGCCGCCAACGTGAAGGCCGGCGGCCGCACGCCCATCGCCGGCATGGTGCACGCGCTCGTGCTCATCGCGGTGCTTGCGTTCCTCATGCCCTATGCGGCGCTCATTCCCATGCCCACTATCGCCGCCATTCTGCTGTACGTTGCCTACGGCATGTCGGGCTGGCGCAACTTTGCGCATCTGTGCCGCACGGCGTCGAAGGGGGCCGTGGCCACGCTCGTGCTTACCTTCGTGCTGACCATCGTGTTCGATCTGGTGGTGGCCATCGGCGTGGGCATGCTCATCACCGTGGTGCTGTTCATGAAGATGGTGAGCGAGGAGACCGAGGTCAAGGGCTGGAAGTACTACTGCGACGAGAACTCCGAGGTCACGCATTTGCGCGAGCTGCCGAAGAGTGTGCGCGTGTACGAGATCAACGGGCCGATGTTCTTCGGCATGACCGAGCGCATCGCCGACATCTCGGTGAAGGACTTCACGCACTACCTGATCATCCGCATGCGCGGCGTGCCCTCCCTGGACGCGACGGGCATGAACGCGCTGGAGAACCTCTACGACTACTGCAACGCGAACGGGGTGAGCCTCATCTTCTCCCATGTGAACGAGCAGCCGATGAAGACCATGCGCCGCGCCGGCTTCGTCGATCTGGTGGGGGAGGAACATTTCCGCAGCTGCATCGACGACGCCATCGCCCACGCCCGCGAGCTGCTGGCGGCGGAGGAAGGCGCTGAAAACCTGATGAAAACTCGCGGCTGACCTCCGCTGCAGGGAAGGCATGGTTTAGCATGAGCACACATATTTATCTAGCGGCTCCAAGAGAGAGGCTTCCCATGAAGTTCATCGTCACCGAAGATTACGAGGCCATGTCGCGCACTGCCGCGCGCGTGATAAGCGGTTATGTTTCCTCGCACCCCGATTGCGTGCTGGGTCTGGCCACCGGCTCGACCCCTATCGGCCTGTACCGCTGCCTGGTTGAGGACTACGAGGCCGGCGCGCTGTCCTTCAAGGACGTGACCAGCTTCAACTTGGACGAGTACCGCGGCCTCGATCCGCAGCACGACCAGAGCTACCGTTACTTCATGGAGCACAACCTGTTCTCCCATGTCGATATCGACCCGGCTCGCACCCATGTGCCGGACGGCGCCTGCCCCGACGCTGCTGCCGCGTGCGCCGCTTACGAGCAGAGCATCGCCGCGGCTGGCGGTTTGGGTCTGCAGCTTCTGGGCCTGGGCCACAACGGCCACATCGGCTTCAACGAGCCCGCGCCTGAGTTCCCCAAGGAAACGCACTGCGTCGAGCTGACGGAGAGCACCATCAACGCCAACTCCCGCTTGTTCGATTCCATTGACGACGTGCCCCGTGAGGCGTACACCATGGGCATCGGCACCATCATGGCGGCCAAGGAGATCCTCGTGGTCGCCAACGGCTCCGACAAGGCCGATATCGTTCGCCGCGCCTTCTTCGGGCCGGTCACTCCCGAGGTGCCCGCCTCCATCCTGCAGTTCCATCCGAACGTCACCGTTGTGGTGGATAAGGAGGCCGGCGCCCTCTGCCAGTAGTGCCGGACCCCAGCTCTTGGCTGATCGGATCGCCCCGCTCTTGCACGTTGCTGTTCTGTCGCGCTGCAAGATGCGGGGCGTTTTTCGTTGGCCGTCACGTAGCGCGCGTCGGGCCCCTGCGAGGCAAGGCGACCGCAGCAGATGGGATGGTCGCGGTTGGCGGGGGCCTTGTTGCGTTCCCGTATATAGCTCATTCGGGTGATGCGGCGGCCGGGCGCGGGCCGCTAAGATATCCCTACGCTGGTGCACGCTGCGCCTTTGGGACGGCGAGCTATCGAAATGACGGCCCATCGGGTCGGTGGATGAAACGGGAGACACAATGACGATCAAGCGCTATCTGTATGCGGGGTTGGGGCTGCTGTTCTTGGGGCTAGGGGGCATAGGCGTCATCATTCCCATTATCCCTACAACGCCGTTTCTGCTGCTGACCTCGTTTTTCTTCCTGCGCAGCTCCGAGCGTCTGAACACGTGGTTCGAGGGAACCCGCATGTACAAGCGCTTCATCGCCAACTTCATGGAAACGCGCTCGCTCACACTGCGGGCCAAAATCCTGTGCGCTGCCCCCGGCGTGACCGCCATGCCGATGCTCGCGCTGGTGGTGCCGCAGTGGTGGCTGAAGGCCATCCTCATCGGACTGACCGTGTTCGAGATCTGGTACTTCATCGCCCGCATCGAAACGGTTTCGGTGGAAGAGGCCCGCGCCCGCGGCAAGGCCCGCGTCGCCGAGGCGAAGCGCGACCAGGCCGCCTCGGCCGCTTCCGCCGCCGAGGGTCTCGCCCTGGCGACCGAGGAGTAAGGGCCTCATGAGGATCGCGTTTGTGATGGACGATCTGAGCGTGCATTCCAACGGCACGTCGGTGACGGCGGCGCGCTACGCCCTGGACTGGGCGCGCCGTTGGCCGTCTAATCCAACGCTTCTTGTCGCAGTGTCTACAGGTCGGTGGCAACAAGGCGGCCTGGGCTGCGGCTCCAACCCAATCGCCTAGGATGGCCCACAGACCCTCGCGCTTGCCGCCGTGCTACCGCAGGCGTTGCAAGCACGGGCCTTTTAGAAGCTGCGAGAAAGGAACCGTCATGGCCACAATTTCGAATCCGTTCGTGATGGAAGTGCCGCGCAAGCTGACTGACGAGGAGCTCGTCAACGCCATTCGCCAGGACATCATCGGGGAGCTTGAGGCTATCCACGAGTACGACGCCCACGTCCAGGCGACGGATAACGAGGATGCGAAGAAGGTGCTCTCCGACATCCGTGACGAGGAGCGCGAGCATATGGGCGAGCTGCTGGAGCTTTTGGAGCGCCTGGCGCCCGACGAGAAGGCCCTGCACGACGAGGGCCGCGGCGAAGTGCGCGAGATGCTGGACAAGTAGCGCGCCTGGAGCCGAGAACGGCCCGCCGCGATTGGCCTTGGGATATCGCGATCAGCCTATGAGAGCGCTGCCGGACGTATCGGTTCGGCAGCGCTCTTGTCGTTGGACGGGGCCGATATGGCCGCTGGGACGCCGGCACCGTCGGGCTCGCTTTCCGCCAGCTCGTTGCGCTCCACGGCCACGAGGGTCTGGGCCACCACGGCGTTGACGAGGGAGAGGCTGCCGCTATCCACATCCCCCGAGGAGCAGTCGATGGCCACCACCCCGTACAGGCGCCCCTTCATGCCGAGCGGCAGGTACTTCTCCGTCGCATCCCGCCAGCCCGGCTCGCCGTAGCCGGTGGGCGAGCGACGCTCGTAGCAGTCGCGGGCCGCCGCGCTGCCCGCGGCCGGCGGCTCCCCCAAGGTGATGGTCACCGGCCGCCTCAGCACCCGGGTCAGGAACTCCTGGGCGAAGCTGCAGGCCGCCTGCGGGGTGGAACTCTCCAGCAGCCCGACGCTCAGCCGATTCAGCCGCCCCAGCGCGCAGGCCGTGCGCTCGGCCGCCTGCACCTGGCGGCTCATGCGGTGGGTGATCACGCCCATGATGAGCGACACGACGAGGAAGATGGCGAGCGCCGCCACGTCGGTGCGGCTGAGCACCTTCAGCGTGAAGAGGGGCGCGGTGAACAGGAAGTCGTAGGAGAGCAGGTAGGCCACTCCCAGCGCGGCGCCCCACAGCCCCGAGTCGGTCTCCAGGCTGGTGATGAGCACGCCCAGCACGAAGACGGGGAAGGCCACAAGCGTGCTCACCCCCAGGAGCGAGAAGCCCCACACGGCGGCCAGGCCGGCCCCGTAGAGCAGGGCGAAGGCGATCAGGTTGCGCAGGACGCGCCGTGCCGAGAGGGAGCTTCTCGGCGGGAATCTGCGACTGCTAGCGGCCATGGCGAACTCCTTTCCGAATCATCGACGCCAAGGTGCCCACCCCCATGAACAGGGGGATGATCTCGAGACGGCCCAGAAGCATCCCGGCGCTCCCGATCAGCAGCGGCGCGGGGCCGCTTTCCGTACCGAGGAAGCCCGTGCCCACGCCGGTGCTGCCGAGGCACGAGACGAAGTCGAACACCGCCTCCTGTAGGGTGGCCCCGCAGAGGATGAGCGCGAACGCACCGGCCGCGCACAGCAGCAGGTACAGCACCACGTAGGTCTGGGCCTCGGCCACGTCCACCTCGGTGAGCACCGACCGCTTCCCGAAACGGTTGATCTTGATGCTCGTCACATGGCGCTTGTTACCGTAGCGCTCGTGCAAATCGTGGCCGAGCCCCAGCGAGGCGACGGCGACGCGGTAGAGCTTGATACCGCCGGAGGTGGAGCGCGCCTCGGCCCCGACGAGCATGAGCAGGCCGAACAGGAACAGGAGCGCCGGCCCCAGATCGGCGAAGGAGGGGATGGTCTGAAACCCCGTGGAGGTCAGGATCGACACGACCTGGAACGTGCCCTGCCGCAGCGCCTCGGCTCCGTCGCCGCTGACGCCCTGGCCTAGGAAGAAACCAGCCACCACCAGGGCCATGACGGCGATGGTGCCGAAGTACAGCGGCGTTTCGATATGGGTGAGGAACGCCTTGAGCTTGCCGCGCAGCAGCAGGAACAGCAGAAGGAAGTTCGTGCCGCCGGCCACCATGAGCACGACGGTGATGGCCTCGATGACCGGGCTGTTCCAATAGGCGATGCTCTCGCCGTGGGTGGCGAACCCGCCGGTGGGCACGGCGCACATGGAGATGTTGATGGCGTCGAAGGGGGTCATGCCGGCCGCCCAGTAGGCCACGGCGCCGGCGATGATGAGCCCGTTGTAGATGAGCAGGATCATGCGGGCGGTCTTGGCGGCGCTCGGCAGCAAGTGGTCGGTGTGGCCCTCGGCGTTGTACACGCCCAGGCCGCCGGTCTGGGTCACCACGCAGGTGAGGATGAGCACGAGCCCCACACCGCCGAGGTAGCAGGTGAGGCTGCGGTGGAACAGGAAGATGGCCGGGCAGGTGTCCACGTCCACCACGCTTAAGCCCGTGGTGGTCAGCCCGCTGGTGGACTCGAAGACGGCCTGGACGGGGGAGAGCAGCCCCGCGGCCACGTAGGGCAGCGCGTAGACGGCGATGGCGAGAACCCAGACCAGCACCGTGCAGGCGGCGGCCTGCCCGCGGGTAAGGCGGGCGCCCGGGGCGGGGTCGGGCGAGGCGAAGTACACGAGGTAGCCCGCCATGGCCGCGCCGATCCCGGGGAAGATGAAGCACGGCGCGAGGGCCACCTCGTCGGGGTAGGCCGGCAGCACCGCCAGGGGTGCCAAGCCCGCCAGGCCGACGAACATGACGGCCACGCCCACGTAGCGCGCGAGCAGGGGCCCGGGGCCGGAGCGCTCGCCGCCCGGCTCGCCCAGGGCGATGGCCGGCGCAAGGTTGTCGCCGCGCGTCTTTCCCATGACGGTCACCGGCGCTCTTTCCCCAAGTGGTGCCACGAGCCCAGAATCGAGCGGAAGGGCGAGGGGGCACCGGGGTCTTCCTCGTCGTCGGCGGTGCCATCGGCGCCGTCCCCTTCGCCGTTGCCGGCCTCGGCCGCAGCGACGGCCGCCGCCGTGGCGGCCCGGGCCTTCGCGCCGACGGGGTCGGGAAGCTCCAGGGCCCCGCGAATGGCCTGGGCCAAGGTGGCCGTGGCGCTGATGGCGGCCGTGACGCCCAGCTGGCGGAAGATGGCCGTGTTCTCGGGGTTGGACACGATGCACAGCTGGATGCGGATGCCGAGGAACTTCTTGGCCACCTGGCAGATGGCCAAATTGTCGGCGTCGAGGCCGGTGAGGGCCACGATGGCGTCGAACCCGGCGACGCCGGCCTCCTCGAGCACGGCCAGCTTCATGCCGTTGCCCCAGATCACCGTGCCGTCATGGCGGCTGGAGAGGTACTCGCAGAAGCGGCGGTCGTCGTTGATGGCCACGACGGTGTCGACGGTTTCCGCTAAGGCGCCCATCAGATAATCGGCTCGGGAGCGGCCGCCCACGATCACCACTCTCATAGGTCGGCCTCCTTCCGCGTCAGCTCGGTGAGGCGGAAGAACTCGTCCTCGCAGATGCGATGGGGACAGATGGGGGCGATGCCCATGTCGTCGAGGATGTCCGCCAAGGCGTCGTCGTCCACGAGGGGCAGCACGTGGGACACGCCGAAGATCTCGCTGGCCAGCTCGGCGATGAGCAGGTTGGAGGCATCGTCGCCCGTGGCGGCCACCAGGTGGGTGGCCCGGCGCACGCCGCACTCTTCCAGCACCAGGGCGCTCTTGCCGTCGCCGGTGAGCGTCTCGCCGTCGAAATCGGGCCCCAGCCCTTCCAGGGCGTCCTCCTGCATGTCCACCACGATGACGTCGTGGCCGGCCGCCGAGAGCGCCTGGGCCACGGCGCACCCGAACAGGCTGCATCCGACCACGATAATGCGGGCCCTCTTCGCCACTGCTTGTTCCTCCTTCGCGCAGGTCTTTTCACGGGAAAATGCTAATGATTGCAACGGCGGCGGAAGGCGAGAAGGGCGAACTGTCACCAAGCAGTGACGGGGCCGAGGACTGGGAGGGCGCCCGAATGGCGAGGTCGCGGTAGAGCCTATGAAACGGTAGCGGATGGCGGTCGGCCCGCGCCGGCCGGGGAACTGGTGGAACGAGCACGTGAACTGCGCCATCGCCCTGTGGTGCGACGAGGCGACCTTCCGCGCCGTGCAGGCCTGCGCCGAGGACCGCCGCGCCCATACCGGCACCTACAACCTCATCACCTACAACTGCCTCACCTTCTGCGACGAGGCGCTGGCGGCCGGCGGCATCCACCTGCTCACGGAAAGCGGCCGCGAGCTGCACACCATCGTCCCCAAGGACGCCTTTAGGGACGTGGACCGGGTGGAGGGCGCCCATCCCTTCGAGGCGTGGAAGTACTGGTTCCCCCTCGGCGAGCCGCCGTCAAACGGCCTGCGCACCATCCAGGACGTCCCTGGTCGGGACAAGCCGTTGGAATAAGCGCTGCGATCTCGGCATTTATCTGGTACAATCTCGCCTTTCTGGAAGACGGGCGCCCCATGATGCGAGGATTGCCGAAAGTCGGCGGAGAGGTGGCGTCGGGCGTTGGACGGCTGTGTGGCGTAAAAGGCCATGGGCGGCGGCCGGACGAGGCACGCGAGCTGAGCGGGAAACGGGAGACGAGAAGATAAAAAGTGAGGAGGGGCGATGATCGTTGAGGCCATAAAGGGGTATCGAGCGGCCGATCTGCCGAAGGACGCCGTCGCGGGCCTGGTTATCGCCGCGCTTTCCATCCCCATTGCTATGGGCTATGCGGAGGTGGTGGGGCTGCCGGCCATCTATGGCCTATGGGCCTCCATCGTGGCGCCGCTGGCCTTCGGGCTGCTCACTGGCACGCGGCGGGTGGTCTTCGGCATGGATTCGGCCGCGGCCGCCATGACCGCCTCGATGCTCGCCGCCGCCGGCATTGCGGCCCAGGGCCAGGACGCCATTGTCTCCGCCATGCCCCTGCTCACGCTTCTCACGGCGCTGTTCCTGCTGCTGCTCGGCTGGGCCGGTGCCGGTCGCCTGATCCGCCGTACGCCGCTGCCGGTCATGCACGGGTTCATCTTCGGCATCGCGCTCACCGTGGTCATCGGCCAAGTGCCGCTGCTTCTGGGCACGACGGCCGACACCTCCGGCGCCATCGTGTCGAAGGTCGCCGCCATTGTCTCGTGCCTGCCGGGCGCCTCGTGGGCCTGCGCCGTGGTGTCGGCTCTCTGCATCGCTGGCATGTATCTCCTGAAGCGCTTCTTCCCGAAAGTGCCCTCGGCCATCGTGGTGCTCGTCGCGGCCGCGCTTGTGTGCAACGGGCTGGCAGCGGCGGGGCTTCCCATCGTCTTCCTTCCGCAGGTATCGGGCACGCTTCCCCATATCGCGACCGTGCTGCCCGAGGGGCTCGACATCGTGGCACTGCTTCTGGCCGCCTTCGCCATCGCGGTGGTGGTGTCGTTGGAATCTTTGCTGTGTGTCGAGGCGTTCTCGGCGGGCGATGTGCCCGCGCCGTCTCCCGACGGCGAGATGCGCACCTTCGGCCTGGCCAACGCGCTGGTGGGCCTCATCGGCTGCCCGCCGTGCTCGGCCTCCATGTCGCGCACGGCTGCGGGCATCGCCTCGGGCTCCCTCTCCCAGGTGGCCAGCGTGTTCTCGGCCCTCATTGTGGCCGTGGTCGCCTTCGCCGCCGGCTCGTTCATGGGCTTTCTGCCCCGCTGCGCCCTGTCGGCCATCGTCGTGGTGGCCCTGCTCGACATTGTCGACTTCGGGAAGATCACCACCTACGCCTTAAAGACGCGCCGGGAGTTCATGGTCTTCGCCGCCTCGGCGGCCCTCGTGGTGCTGCTCGGCGCCGTGGCGGGCATCCTGGGCGGTTTCATTCTGGCGCTCGCCCTGCGCGCCGGCCGAGAGAAGATCGACACCTCCGGCCCTGAGCTTTTGGGCGCGGTGCCCTACAAGCCCGACGATCTGCCGGCGAAGAAGGACATCGAGGTGGGCTACGCGCTCGGCATCGCGAAGCTCTCGGGCGATTTGTCCTTCATGAACATCGCGAAGGCCCAGGAGGAGATAGAGGCCGCCGCTGCCGGCAACGAGGCTCTCATCCTGAAGCTGTCGAAGCTCGACACCATCGACACGACCGCCGCCGACAAGCTGGACGAGACGCTGGATTCCCTCATGGCGCGCGGCGTGCACGTGAAGCTCGTGCGGCCCATCAAGGAGACGAGCGACCACTATACCCGCTACGAGCTGCGCCGACTCATGCAGGACTTCAAGTTCTACCCGTCGGTGCGCACGGCCATGCACTCGCTGGCCGAGGAGTACGCGGCCGGTATGGAACCCCAGCGCCCCGACACCTGGCTCGCCGATGCGCCGGCGCCGCGCCGGTTGCGGAAAGTGGCGGCCGAGGCCTCCATCATCGACGGCGATCGTCCCGTGGTGGCCATCGCCGGCTTGCGCAACCACGCCGGCGACGTCGTGGACTCCGACGGCGCCCCCTTTCTGGAGGACATTCGCGGCAAGTTGTCGTTTCTGCAGTCCCGCCGCGCCTTCCAGTTCTCTGCCGACTATTTGGAAGGGGCCGCGCGCGGGCAGGCCGACGAAAACGGGCACTTCTTCTCGAAGCTGCTTTTGTGGGACGAGGTGACCGGCGAGGTGGTGCTCGACTACCGCGGCGGCGCCATGCGAATTTGCCGCGACGAGGCGGTGGCCGTGGCCCTCATGGAGCCCATCGACCGCACCATCCGCGAGTTCGCCCTGGCGCAGTGAGCGTCGCGCTTAAGCGCGCGGCAAGGGCGCTGCCGGGCGCACGTTTTCGATTACTCCTCCAGCTCTCGCTCCAGCTGGCGACGGCGGTCGATGGCGCTGTGGAAGGTGGCGGCGAACAGGCCGAAGGCCAAAAAGAACGCCAAGGTGAAATAGACGATGCCCATGGCGATGTCTCCGCCCCAGGTCACGTTCTCGACGCCGACGATCTGCACTTCCGCGAGAATGCGCATGACCGTCGTCGTTACGCCCAGCCCGAGGCCGCACAGAAGCGACACCAGGGCCACGTAGTCCCAGGGGATGCGATCCGATTGGGCGATGCGCGTATGGGTGTCGAAGGTGCCGCTGCGCACCTGCAGGTAGGTGGAGATGAGGCCCGAGGCGAGAATGATGATGAGCAGGGCGGTGTCGACCGGGAAGACCGATTGCCCCAGCGGCGTGAGCAGGGGGTGTCCGGTCGTCTCCGCCACCTGGTTCAGCATGATGCCGTAGTACAGGCACAGCGCCGAGCCGATGATGAGAATGGCGTAGCCTACCGCGGCGCAACGGTTCGCCTCGGCTGTCAGGCGCTCGTCTTTCGGGCCCATGAACTCGTTCCAGCGATCGATGATTTTCATGACGGAACCTCCTCGTTCCAAAGTTGTGTCGTTGCAGGGGGTGTTCTTCTTTGGCGCGAGCCCTGCTCACGATGTGGCGTCCTCGTCCCAGAACAGGTCGTTCAACGTGACGCCCAGCGTTTTGCAGATGGCCGTGCAGAGCTTGAGGCTCGGGTTGTAGCGCCCCGCCTCGATGAGTCCGATGGTCTGCCGCGTGGCGCCCACGCGCTCGGCCAGGTCGGTTTGGGAAAGACCGAGCCGCGTGCGTGCGTCCCTCATCCGCAGGTTTTTCTCTTCGTTCACGAAATGTTCCGCTCCTTTCTGCACGCTCACTGCTATGTTGCGACTGAACGGCGCGTCTCCGGATCCGAGCGCCTTGATCATCCCGTCGGGATCGCTGGCTACCATGTTGCGCTTGAATGGGCACTCTCTTGGATCCCTCTCGCGCTTCTTGAGTAATGCAAGATATATCTTCCATTTGCAAATTATATATTGCATCTCTGGGTTGTCAAGAGGTGAAGTAACCCTTGGAGACAAGGGGAGTGTTTTGCACAGGACAAAATTCCGAGTTGTTAGACATTTCCTGCGGCCGCGCGTCGGCCTCGGAGGGAGCTGCGTAAAAGACGACTGAAGAAATGCCTGATCGCGCTATATTCCGGGAAGGGGCGATCAGGCAAAGTCTTGCAATCGTTTGGGCGGAAGTCTAACAAGTCGAAATTCTTGCCCAGACAACCTCGGATGATTGTCGGGAGCGATCGATGGAGTGTCGCGGCTTCTTGCGAATAGGCACGATACAATAGCTCCATGAGTAAGAGTGCGGCAACCGTGGAATCTGCGCTCGTTCCAGTGGGCTTTGCGGTTGCCCGATCAAGAAAGAGGCTGGCTATGGAATTGGTGGCGAAACGTTTCAACGAATTGAGCCTGGACGAGTACCACGAGCTTTTGAAGCTGCGTTGCGCGGTGTTTCTCGTGGAGCAGCAGAGTCCCTACCAGGAGGTGGACGATGCCGACAAGGAGGCCATCCACCTGTACTTCCGCAACGATGAGGGGGCGCTTGCCGCCTATGCGCGGGTGCTGCCGGCCGGCGTCACGCACCCGACGGCCTCCATCGGGCGCGTCATCGCCGTGGAGCGCGGGTGCGGCATGGGCCAGCGCATCATGGAAGAGGCCATCCGCGTGGCCCAGCAGGAATTGGACGCCGACGTCATCACTATCGAGGCCCAGGCCTACGCCCAGGGCTTTTACGAGAAGCTCGGTTTCGTGCGCACCTCCGATGAGTTCGACGACGGCGGCATCATGCACGTGGAGATGAAGCTCGCGCGCTAGCCTCGCGGTCGCACGGGATGCCGCAGAGCATTCGCGCTAGTCCCGTGCCCGCACCGGATGCCGCAGAACCGTCTTTAGCTTCTCGGGCGCGGTGCGGCGCGGATCCGACAGATAGATCTCATGGTGGTGGCGTCCCGCGGCGGTGTCTGACATATCGTTTTCAAGCCCCTGTTCGGCGACGAACGCATCCAACAGCGCCACCGTGGCCGGTTCGTCGTCGTAGGGGCCCAGGTGCATGATCTGGGCGCACAGGCCCTCGTCGATGGTTAAAAGCTCGGCAGCCGTTGTGTCCAGCCCCTTCTTGCGGGCCGCCTCCTCCTTCGCCCACTCGAACTCGTCAGGCGTCACGAAATCGGGCAGGCGAATGGCCGCAATCCAGTGGAACGTCGCCTTATGCGCGAAGTCGACGCCTTCCACGCCCGGCTGCCACCAGAAGCCCTCCAACGGGGGCACCACGAAATCGTAGTAGCCGTCGATGCGGTGGTCGCCCATCTTCGACATCTTGATAGTGTAGGCGATGGCGTACAGCACGCCGACAGCCTCCTTGTAGGCGCCGCCCTCCACGTTGGGATCGCCCTCGCCGCGCACGGCCACAAAGGTCATCGGCGGCACGCTCACCAGTTCCGGCGTGCGTTTCGGCAAGTAGAACTCCTTGTATTCCTTCTTGAAATCGAACGCCACGGAAGCTCCTTCCGATGTAAGGGTGCATTGGCGGATAGCGCTATGCTACCACAGGCTAAAGGTCGGATACTCGCCAAGGACGTGTGGCTTCGGTGCGCCACGCGCCTGCCGGCCCTGCGCGTGACGCCTCCTCCGACGATCGGGGCGGCTGCTTAGGCGATCGCGTGGCGGCGTCCCTCCATTGGCGCGATCGGCAACGGCCCCGTGCCAGCTTGCCGTTCGCAAGGCGTCTTCTGCCTCGCTTTTGCTACGGTGGAGCGAAACCTGAGGAAGGAGTTGCGAACATGCTGCAGAGCGAACTGGACGGCAAGCGCGTGGTGGTGGCCCTGGGTGGTAATGCCTTGGGGGAGACGCCGGGCGAGCAGCTGAAGCTTTTGGAAAACACGTCGAAGAATCTGGCCCACATCATGAAGGAGGGCATCAACGTCGTGGTGACCCACGGCAACGGCCCCCAGGTCGGCATCATCGACGAGGCGTTCGAAGTGGCGTCGAAGGACAAGGATGCCCAGGTGCCGCCCATGCCGCTCTCCGACTGCAACGCCATGAGCCAGGGATACATCGGGGCCCAGCTCTCCTGCACGCTGCGCAACGAGTTTCGCCGGCAGGACATCATGCGCGAGGTGGCCAACGTGCCGACCCATGTGGTGGTCGACGCCGACGACCCCGCTTTCAAGGATTACGAGAAGCCCATCGGCGCCTTCATGACCGAGACCGAGGCCCGCGCCTTCGCGAAGGCCACGGGATACCAGGTGCGCGAGGACTCCGGTCGCGGCTGGCGGCGCGTGGTGCCGAGCCCCGTGCCCCAGGACATCGTGGAGCTGGAGACCGTCCGCGATCTCATGGAAGACGGCTGCGTGGTGATCGCGGCCGGGGGCGGCGGAATTCCCGTCACGGTGCGCGACGGCGTGCATACCGCCGTGGACGCCATCGTGGACAAAGACCTCACGAGTGCGATTCTCGCCTGGCGCGTGCGGGCCGACATCCTCGTCATCCTGACGGCGGTGGAGAAGGTCTACCTCGATTTCGGGAAGCCGACGCAGAAGGCCCTTGACGCCATGACCGTCTCCGAGGCCCGCGCCTACATGGAGCAGGGACAGTTCGCGCCCGGTTCCATGCTGCCGAAGGTGCAGGCCTGCGTAAAGTTCGTCGAGGCGCATCCGGGCGGCCGCGCTGTCATAACCTCGCTCGACCACGCCGCCGCCGGCCTGCGCGGCGAAACCGGGACGCTTATCGTGGCTGACGAGAAGTAGCGCCCGCCGCGCTGAGGCCTACCGCCAGGACTACTTAGGCCGCAACCCCTTCGGCTACTGCCACGTGAACCTCGCCGACGCCCGCGCCTTCGCAAAAGAACATGCGGCGGATTTCGGCTCAGACGATTCTGGCGTATTCCCAGGTAAAGGGTCACCCTTGGAGGGGTAGATAAGGCGCAGGAGGCGATTTACCACCTCGGAAGCGATTTCTCCCAAAGACGCAAACTGGTTTCATGGGCCCTCCAACGACGCGGTCGCAGGGGCCGACACCCTGAGGCCGTTGCATCAACGAGGGCAGGAATCCAAAGGAGGAATCATGGAAATCACGCGCAGGAACTTTCTCACCGGGGCGGCAGCCATGGGCGGCCTTGCCGCTTTCGGGCTGGCAGGGTGCGCTCCGAAGAGCGTGCAGGCCGATGCGGACGAGGCGCTGGCCGAGACGGGAGGCGAGACTTCCGCAACGGCGACCGAGGGCGCGGAGGTAACCCCCGAGCCCACGCCCGACGCCACCGTCGACGCCGACGTCGTGGTGATCGGCGGCGGCGCCTCGGGCCTGTGCGCCGCCATTTCGGCGGCCCAGAATGGGGCGAAGGTAGTGCTCTTCGAGAAGCAGGCGCAGCTGGGCGGCAACGGCATGATGCCCGAGGGCCTGTTCGCCGTGAACTCGCCCAAGCAGGCCGAGCTCGGCATCGAGAGTCCCCGCAAGATCGACATCATCGCCAACGAATTCCAATTCAACAACTTCCGCATCACCTACGACTACTGGTCGAACTACATCGACGGCTCCGGCGAGAGCATCGCGTGGCTGCTCGATCTGGGCGTGGTCATCGAACGCGTGGAGAGCATGTTCGGTTCGCCCGAGGTGTTCCATTATGGCGAGGGTGGCCATTGCGAGCAGATGATCGAGACGCTTATTGCGGCGACGGATACGCTGGGCGTCGATGTGCACCTGAACGCCCCGGCCATTCGCCTGAAGCAGGAGGACGGTGCAGTGGTGGGCGCCTACGCGGAGGGCCCCGAAGGCGTCATCTTGGCCAACGCCAAGGCCGTCATTCTGACCTCGGGCGGTTTCTCGGGCGATACGGAGAAGGTGCGCGAGTTGGTGGGCTATGACACCACCTACATGCAGACGCCCCCGAACCCCGCCAACGTCGGCGACGGCATGCGCATGGCCTTCGAAATGGGGGCGGCCTCGGCGCCGGCGGCCTGCCTCACGGCCAGCCGATCCGTCGGCGATGTGCGCGGCACCGACCTCTTCGTCGTCTCCGCCGGCCAGCCGTTCCTATGGCTCAACGAGCTTGGCCATCGCTACATTTGGGAGGACCTTGGAACCCAGAGCATGACGCTTGTCGTGCGCGCCAACATGGCCCAGAAGAAGGCCTTCAGCATTTTCGACAGCGAGGAATTCGATCGACTTTGCAACGAGGGCGCTCCTCTGAAGCGGTACCGCACCCTGGCCCATACGCCGCTGATGAACTTGGCCGACGAGATCGAGCAGGCTCTTGAGACGCCCGAGATCGAAGGCGCTAAGCTGGCCTATCGCGCCGACACCATCGAGGAACTTGCCGAGCAGATGGGCATCGACGCCGAAGAGGCCGTGAAGGCAGTGGAGCGCTACAACGAGCTGTGCGAAAAAGGCATCGACGAGGACTTCGGAAAGGCTGCCGAGTACCTTATCCCCGTGAAGACGCCGCCCTTCTACGGGTTCCGCGAGACGCTGGAGTGCCAGACCTCCCTGGGCGGCATCGACATCGATCCCTTCAACCGCGTCGTGGATGCCGCCGGCGCCGTCATCCCCGGCCTGTGGGCCGGCGGCTCGGACGCCAGCAAGCTCACGATGGAAAGCTACAACATCGAGGTCCCGGGCTCGCTGCTGGGCTACTGCGTGTACTCGGGCCGCACTATGGGCAAGGCGGCGGCGGAATACGCCAAAGCCTAACGTCCCGCGAATCGCCCTCCCCTTTTAGCAGCCGACATGGTATCCGGAACCTCCCTTTCGGTACAATGTCGGCTGCGGCATAGGCAGACGATGCGGAAGGGGAGAGTCGCGATGGCGAAGGTGCTTCTTGGAACGAGTGCGGGCAACGGCAATAGCGCGCTCCAGGATTGGAGCGGTCTTCTCAGCCTCCGCCTCACGGTCGGGCCGGCTGCCTATATTGTGCTCACGGTGATGGTGCTCCAGCACCCCGTTCTCTCCAACCACGCCATCGCGTTGACCGGGGACGTGCTTCTCGGGCTTTCCGTGGCGGGCCTGGCCAATGTCCTTGCGTTTCTCGGCCTCGCGCTTCTGTACGCGTGGCGCCGCATCGTCTTCCATGGGCTGCGCTATCAGGCGATTGTGGCCGTTCTCTTGGTGGCGGGCATTGTTGGCGAATTCGCGTTGAGCGCGGCCGGCGAGGGGGTGCTCGTTCCCATGGTGGCGGCCAACGTCCTTTCCGGGGTGGGGCTCGCGTGCCTGGCGGTAGGCCAGGTGCGCCTGTTTGCCGGCGCTCCGTCGCGTCAAGCGGCTGCCAATCTGTTTGTGGGGATGTTCGGCGCCGCTCTTGTGATCGCCCTGGCCGCCGTGCTCGACTCGCTGCTCTCCCTGCTCGTCTGTCTGCTGCTCGTCGGCGTCTCCTTTGCCGCCCTTGGTGCGGAAAGCGGCCGAGGCGCGGCGGCGCGCTACGGAGAGAAAACGCCCCTTGCGATCCCGTGGAAGCTCGTGGCGACGCTGGCGGTGCAAGGGCTGTCGACGGGCTTCGTCCAGAAATCGGGAGTCCTCGCCTCCCAGGAGGGGTTCTTCCTCGCTGAGGGAATCGCGTTTGCTCTCGCCGACATTCTTGCGCTCGTGTTCCTCTGGCGCCTCAATCGCGATTTCAACCACCTGCTCTACGTTATCGCCTTTCCTCTGCTGGCACTGGGCCACTTGGCCATGGTCCTTATGGGGGAGACCCTGGGCGCGGTTGTCGTGCACGAGATCGGCTATCGTTTCATCATGTTCCTCTCATGGATGCTCGCGGCCTGGGTGATCAAGCACAAAGAGCTCTCGGCGAACTGGGTGTGGCCCTGCATTATGTGCGCCTTCGTGGGCGGTCGCGTGGCGGGCATGGCGTGCGGGACGCTCCTGGGCTCTATCGGGGGCGCCGATGGGGCGGCCGCCGCGCAGATGGTCGCCGTGTTCGTTGTGCTTTTCAGCGCGCTGCTGCTGTTCGGGGGCGCTGGGGTCGGGGACGGCTGGGGAATGAGCCGCGCTGCAACCGATGGCGAGAATGCGCCGGGGAACGCTTCGGAGGCGGCCGTCGCCGCCGTTGCCCACGAGTACGGGTTGACGCCCCGGGAGACGGAGATCGTCTCGCTGCTCGCGCGCGGGCGCGACCAGGCCTTCATTGCCGAATATCTGCATATTTCGGTGGATACGGTGAAGACCCATCGCCGCAGTATCTATCGCAAACTCGACATTCACTCCCATCAGGAGCTGCTGACCCTTCTGGAGGACGCCCGAGCGACGCTGGGCGACGACGCTTCCCCCAGGATCGCCGACGCCGCGCCAACGCTGCTCGCCTAGAAGACCGCCGCGCGTTCAAGAGCGCCATGCCGTAGATGCGAAAATGGGATCTTATACGAACATGGCCATGAACTGCGGCAATGTCACCTTGCAACCATCTTCTCCAATGTTGCCATCGATGAGCTTGTAAGCCAGCTGGGGACGATACTGTTCGATGTAGGCATTAAGGGAAGGAGTCGCCCCTCGTTTCGACTTAACCTCTACCGGCACTGCTTCTCCGCCTTCCTCAACGAAGAACTCTATCTCTTGTTCGCTGTTTTCGCGCTTATAGTAAAAGACGGATTTGCCGCGCTTCGACAGCATATCGAAAATAAGGTTCTCGTAAATGCCGCCTTTGGCAGGACCCTTCAGCAGCCCTTGGAAAAGCGCGCTTTGCGTCTCGAAACCAAACATATGCGTGCACAAGCCGATGTCGCTGGCGTATATCTTAAACTCGCCTGGTTTTTCGTAGGCTCTGAGAGGCAAAATGGGAAGCGACACGTTTGACACCGAGCTCACCAAACCCGCATCGATGAGCCAATCGATAGAGGAGCCAAATTTGCGCTCAGTGCCTCTCTTCTCGATCTTCGAGAACTGAAACTTGGTGTACTCTTTCGCGAGTTGCCGAGGCAGTGAACGATACACTTGGCGAATCTTGGGCTTATCTGGGTCGGTGGCGTATTTCTCGATGTCGGCTTCGTAAGCGCGAAGAATTTTCTCCTGCTCTTCGTAGGCTCTCTGGAAATCGTCGGTTTCTACATAAGCATCCACTACGGCGGGCATGCCACCGACGACAAGGTATTCTCGCAACAGCCCCTGAAGCCGATCGAGGGTTCCTTCGTCGAGCTTCTCTCGCCTCTTGAAGGCATCGCGCAGCAAATCAATGGCCTCTCGGGTCACGCCTCTGGCCCAGAGAAACTCCTCGAAGTCGAGACTGTGCATGATGACCTCGCGTTCGTAGCCGACCGGTATTGAGATCTCGCTGTCCGGCTCATCCTCGTCTCTCTTGTAGTGAATGCCCAGAAGCGATCCCGAGGCAATCACATCGATGCGTTCGTCCAGGGCGAGGAACTTCAGCGCTGTCCGTGCTTTTCGGCATGCTTGGATTTCGTCGAGAAAAAGCAGCGTCGATCTTGGTACGATACGTGCGTTAGAGACCTGCAAAGATAATCGCTTGATTACGGAGGAGGGGTCAAGCGGTCCTTCGAAGATGGCCTTGTACTCGGGATTCTTGATGAAATTGATCGAGATGCAGCTTGCGTATTCGGCGGCTCCAAAATGCTCCACGAGAAACGTCTTGCCTACTTGTCGCGCCCCATTAATGAGCAGGCATTCTTTCTCGTGATTCTCCTTCCAGTGGATAAGATTTTGATAGAATTTGCGCTCCAGCATAGAAGCCTCCTAGAGATAATACGCTATGTATCTGGGATGATGCATCATTTTTGACGATACTATAGCGCATTTTTGCATCGTTTTTGACGATGTTACTCCATATTTTTGCATCATTTTCGACCTTTTTACTTGGACATCGAAAAAGGTATTTGCGCAATTCGAGGAGGCGACTGTTCGATGCGGAGGGAATGGCAAAAGAGTCGCCCGGCTACCGGAGCCTGGGAAGGGGCGGCCAACGCTCCTGCATCAACGGCAGCGCCCTCCGCTTTATCCCCGCTGACAAACTAGAAGCCGAAGGCTACGGCTACCTGCGCAACATCATGTCCTAGCCCCCGCAATGCATAGTCGAAGCTTAATGAGCTTGGGCGCCGCGAAATGGCTCTGTGCCGCGCTTGTGCGATCATCTCGGCGGGATACTCGAATGAGCGGAGGTAGAGCCCCTCGGGTGCGATATCGATCTCCCCATCGAGCCATTGCAGTACCCCATGATCGATGGAGAACGATGAGAAGGTCTTCTGGTTTCCCAGAGGCGCGAACGCCTCGAACTTGGTGAGCTCGGTGGCATCGAGAAGGCGCGTCTCTCCCGTATTGAAGGTAACGAGCATGCAGAGGTTGCCAACATCGCGCGCGTCGGTGACCCTCAAGGTTGCAGTGGGCTGGCTGGCGCATACGTAACCATCGGAAACAAACATGGACCGCTCCTATCCGAAGAGATTGAAAGCATTGTAACCCATGTGCGGCAGCAACGCGTCGCCGAGGTTTTTTGGGATCGTTGACAGCATTCAGCGCTGCAGCGTCTCTCCCAGCAGCTTTCCTCGCTGAACTGGGGAATTACCAAAATCCGAATTTTTGACAACCAAAATCCGCATTTGGGCGTAGGGGGGGGTGCGGACAAAAAGTTGGACACTCCGGTGTCCGGATTG